>Ga0315336_1001282_pt1 | contig 51529 bp, 46 predicted proteins | sample ASW5metaG_FD_204512 | JGI IMG/M metagenome (GOLD analysis project Ga0315336, IMG submission 204512) | Ammonia-oxidizing marine archaeal communities from Monterey Bay, California, United States - ASW #5 | ecosystem: Environmental > Aquatic > Marine > Intertidal zone | place: USA: California...
TCCTCTCATGCGGCGATGTACAGGGCGTGTTGGAATGATACTGAGTCTAGTGGCATCATACCGTGAGATATGGCAATTCCATCGACTTTTATATTTGTTGCGGGGCAACGTTCGTGATTTCGCGCGGTAAACGTCTACGTTTGCCGCACGACTGTGCCGCATCTGCCGTCTCCACCTCTCACGTGTGCGAAGGACGTCAGCCATCCACCCACGTTTGATGAGGTGTTTCGATATCCCTCCACAACCGGAATAGACCGTGGCACGCAATGTCAGAACTTCTTGGATCGCCAGGACTCACAGCTGGCAGATTTGTGGCGGCAGCAGTTGAATGCGTGATTCCCAGAATTCATGTGGGTTCTCAGCGTTGAACTGCCGCATCAGATGAACGCATGAGAATTCGGGACGCCGCGATCTGTTTCACAGACGGCAGTGACTTGGGATCAATTCGTTTTGTTGTAGACTTGCGCCTTAGGAATGATGTTTCCAGCCCTCGGCAGACGATTTAGATGTCGCGATATACCATCCATAACCAAATCCAGCGGCTCGATCCTGTGAAGGACCATCAGCGTATTGTCTTTCTTTCCAGTTGCTACGATTTTCCATTCGACACGACGCGGGCTCTTGAATTCGCCTTATTCCGTACATTCTGCGTGCCCAGCATTTCCGGCTTGCTCGATCGAACGGGAGAGTTCGAAAACCGTGCTCAGAAGCGGTATGACGACACGGACATCATTGTCAGCGAACTGCTCGAACGAGGCTACGAAAGCGATCGCGGGCAGCGTGCCATCCAGAGACTAAATGAACTCCATGGCCGGTATTCCATTACGAACGAGGATTTCCTGTACGTTCTTTCGACGTTCATCTATGAACCGATCCGGTGGAACGCCCGTTTCGGATGGCGGCCAATGTGCGAAGAGGAATGCCTCGGCCATTTTTACTTTTGGCGAGAAGTCGGCCAGCGTATGAATATCGCGGATATCCCGTCCCGTTTTGACACTTTCGAACACTTCAACCGGGAGTACGAACGACAGAACTATCGCTTCACTGACACGAACCACCAAATCGGTGTTGCCACGCGCGAACTGTTCGTCGGCTGGCTGCCGCGGCCGTTGGCGCCGATTGCCCGCTCTGCGATTCATGCGCTGTTGGACGACGCGCTCATTGACGCCTTTGGCTTCCCTCAACCGTCGCGACTCATGCGTTGGCTTGTGCGAAACGCTCTGCGGCTGCGAGCCCGCTTGCTACGACTGTTGCCTTCGCGACGACAGCCAAGATTTCGTACCGAAATGACCCGGCCCAGTTACCCCGAGGGTTACACAATAGAACGGCTCGGCCCGCCGGAAAAACAGGACTAATGCAATCGATTCCGGACCACAGAATGCGGTGTTCCGCACGGGTCCTGCCGAAGCAACAACATAGCCCTTACGACAGCTCTACGACACTTTCGATCCCAAAGTGCGGCGGTGTGCCATTCAAATGTCAGGACGACGCGCGACAGCGCGTCCCGCCTACACTGTCGACCCGCTCTTCTCAAGTGCGAGCATTTCCCAGAGGCCGATGATCGCTAGGATTGCAAGATTCCAAAACAGCAGCGGAGCAAACACAGGTGCGCCGTAAATGAAGTTGTCGCGGACGGAATCGGCCGGACCGTGTATGTCAGCCGTGGCATGCAACGCGAATCCCAGTACTCCGACTAAGATGTGCAGTCCCATCACGAACACGCATGCGCGATGCAGCTGTCGATCAAGTTGACGCACAACGGCGACCAGGATAGACGACACACCGACGGCAAACCCGGCTTTGCGCGACAGCCGGTCGTTGTGTCGTCGCCTGATGATGCCCGGAATCAAGAGTAGCGGAACGGTTGCTGAGAAATAGATCGGTATCCACTCGGCCGGATGAGCGAAGTCGTTCACGCGGTGAGCCAGATAAATGTCGAGCGCGAGAAATGCCAGGTTGCCGAAGGCGAAGATCTCAACCAACCAGACTCGTAGCGGTGATCGCGAACAGGTGGATCTACTCATCGGACTTCGTCTTGCGTGCACGAAGTTCTTTGGCCAACTCCTTCATCTCTTGCATCACTTTGAGCAGCTCGTCGTTGCCGTGCCACTGGACAAAGTCGGCGCCTCCGATGAACGCTCCGTGCTTGGCTGTCCGACCATAGTAATGCCAGAAATCGAAGTGGAGAAACTCGATCGGCTCATCGAATGGTTCCGGCGTCAGCAGACCCTCGTCACGAAGCTCGGCCATCAGTCGATTCGCCTCGTTGACCTTTTCGTTGGTTGCATGAACGACGGCCTCGGCTTCAGCGTAGTACTCATCGATCGGCCCCTTGGTATGACACTTCAGGCACGTCTCCTTCATTTCTGTCTGGCCACGCTCGTAGTTCGGGCGCTTGTCAGACGTCCCCGCGAACAGAAACCACGACAGCCGCTCGGTCGTGTTGTGTGTGACCTTCTGCCCTTCGAGCCCACTCATGTGACAGGTTGAGCATGTCGGAACCGACGCATCCGCCGTTGACAGTTTCTTTGCGTCGGCCGTCAAATCAAAGCGTTTCTTCTGAGCGTTAAACAGGTCGCCGTGTTTCGATTCGTGGTAAATCTCCAATTGCGAGTGATCTTGCCACATGTGGCACTGGCCCCATGTGGCACTGGCCACATGTCTCGGGCTGGTGGGCGAGGTCAATCGACGTCGAATGTCGTGGATGACAGTCGGTGCAATTGCCGATCGAGCCGTCTGAGTTGGGACGACCGACATCGTGACAATTCAGGCAGCCCGCCTTGATCGCCGCAGACCCCTCGAGCAGCGCCAGCTCGTTGTGCGAACGCTTGATCGCCCCCTTGTGATACGTCTCAGCAAAGGCGATTTGTTCTTCGGTGAAGTCGCCGTCTCCCGCGACGGCCGCCCAGGCCGGAGCCGCATGGCGACTGCGCAGATACTGTTCGTATTCCGTCTTGTGATACTCCGCACAGTTTTTCGACGTCAACTGCTTCGCGATTTCAAAGCCCTTGTGGTCGAGCGTCTGCTGACCCTCGACCGGTTTGTGACAATCCAGACAGCTCACGTTCTTAGTCGCGTGGCGGCTCATCTCGTATTGGCGTACGACCGAAGAGGTCTCGCGACGACGGCATTCGGCACATTTTCCGGTCGCCTTCACCAGGCTCGCAGACGGCCGATCGACGTCTCCAGAAGGGCGACGGCTATTCAAAAGAAGACTGGCTACAACCAGGGCAGTGCCCACAAACACGGCGACGAATACTGAAGTGAAGTTTGTCTGACTCATGTGCGAATTCGCTCTGCAACAAGCTTGTTCGTAGGCTCGGTTGCCATTCTACCGCCACTCAAAGGGTGAGATCTCTTCCCAGCCGCGATTCATGTCCACGACTGTCCATCCCAATGCGAAGATCGGAAACCGTGATTGCCTGACGAAGGACTTTGTTTCACGCACCGCGGTTGCCGTTCGAAATCGCCACGTATCTCTGACGCTCACTCCGCCACACCGATCGTAATTCGATCAACATCACCCGTGAATGGATGTCTGAAATCCAACACCGCTAGAATTGGATATGTGATGCTGCCCGATCGCGCCTGTTGAAATGGAGAAGCGGAAGGCGTGACTCGACCGTGCATTCTGACACCGGAAGGCACGGGAGGCTACCATGTCGAACTCGTGTCCTTTTCAAGACCACCGGCCCTGCCGTAGGACGTTGGGAATGCGACGCAACGAATTCGCCAATTCCGACCGGGAAGACAAATCGGACGTCTGTTGCATCGAAGCGACCGTCTTGAATGTCATTTCTGACGCGCACAATATGCTCGATCACAGTTATGTCGGTGTGAGACAACGGTCCGAGGCCGCCGCTCCCATCCACGGAGGGCCGTGGACGATCGCTCCGTCGCAATGGTGTGAGCGCGCGGAGGCCATTTTTGAGGGTTGTCAGTTCCGGGACACTTCTTGCAAATCACCCGGTCATCTTGAAAATCCCGGAATTATTTCTGCCTCGCGCGCATCTCATACCTGCAAACAGTGGTCACGACACCCGTCATGCTCTTCTCTGGGAGATCAGAGCGGCTGATGCGCTTTTTCTGAAGTCAGGTTGTGGTGCGGAGCGCGTTGTCGTTCGACCGCAGCGGTGTGCTTGCTCATTTCTTCGTGTCGATTCACCCCACACCAGAGGAAAGGGGACGGTTATGCGCTGTTTTATCGCGTTGACGAGCGTCATCTTGGCTGGTTTGTCCATCGTCGGCTGTGGCTCAGGGCAATCCGAGCAGGCCAATCTTAGAGCATCCGCCATGAAGGGCGCCTCCAATGATTCCAAAACCGACGGAATGTCGGCCGCCAAACGAGAATCCGGCGATGCGATGACTGAATATGATGACTCCGCGTATTCCGACAAAGCGACAACATCCTCGGCTCCGGCCGACGATGGCGAGCCAGCGCGAACCAAACACCGGCACGTCGATCGCGAACACGCCGATCGGCGGCGTGACTCGGATACACGCCGATCGACAAAACGCAGCAGTCGCATTCAGGCAGGGACGCTGACCGCCGGCAGCATCGACGACAACGACAAGTTCGACGAATTCCGTTCCTACCTCTCTTCGACAATGCAGTATTCCGCAGCCAACACCTTTCCAACGTTTGAAATTGGTCATCGCATCGTCATTCAAGTCAATGACTCCGACGGCAACGGCATCGGCGATGCACGTGTAACAGTTCGAACAATCGATCAAGCCCGACAGAGTCTCGACGCGTTTGATGCGGATCGCCGGCCATGCATCGACGCGCGGACCGGCAGCGACGGACGAACTTTGTTCCTCAGCGGAATCGATGCCCCGAATGGCTGTGATGAATTCCTCGTGACCGTTGAGCCTCCGCAGGGCGGAGAACCGATTTCGCAGCGAGTTTCGATGGGGCAGGCTCCCTGGACCATTGCAATGCCGCAGACGCAGGCCCGTCTCCCAAATCGGCTCGATCTGGCATTGGTCATCGACACGACCGGCAGCATGGGCGACGAACTGGAGTACCTCAAAGTCGAAATCGACAGTATCGCCACTGCCATCCACGAGCAGTTTCCCAACGTTAGTCAGCGTTATGCGCTCGTCTTGTACCGCGATGCAGGTGACCAGTACGTGACCCGGACCTTTGATTTTACATCCGCCCTGGACGGCTTCCGTGACAATCTCGCCGCTCAAAGCGCCGACGCCGGCGGCGATTACCCCGAAGCAATGCACCTGGCCCTCGAGCAGGCCGAGCAACTCTCTTGGCGTACGAGCGAAACCGCTCGTGTTCTGTTTCTCGTCGCCGACGCTCCACCACATGCCCGTTTCGCGGGACGCGCGTTGGCAGCCGTGAAAGAACTTCGGCGGTCTGAAGTGACGATCTTTCCGGTTGCCGCCAGCGGAATTCACGAGCAGGCGGAGCTTTTGATGCGAGAGGCCGCGTTTTTGACGCTGGGACAGTATCTGTTCTTGACGGACCATTCCGGCGTTGGGATAGCTCACGCCAAGCCTCACACTCCCAGCTACGCGGTAGAGAAATTGAATCAGTTGATGATCCGGATGATTGCCACCGAACTGGCTGGGAGAGCCGTCTTCCCGAGGGACATTATCGCCGTCGAAGAGGGCGGCCCGCGGCCAACCCGCAACGGCTCGATCGTCAGAAGGAACAGGCGTCAAATCCGTCCGGCAACGCGCGACATTTCGCGACAAGCCGGTCACGAGCGTCGGTATCATCGCGTCTTAGTGAATTCCGCGCGTGGTGCGAATCGACGGGCGTGTTCAGCCTCGTCGTTGCAGTCGCTACAATCGCCGGTATTCTATTCGTCGATTCCCGTTGCGCGTGAGGAAGGCGAGCAGAGCGTCGTTGAGTCACAGACGTGTGGAACGTCCGTCGACGGCGCCGTCACGCATCGTCGGTTTGACGCGAGTTTTCTAACGGCCAAGAAATCGGGAAGCGATCCGAAAACCCTCTGATGGCCAACGCGTGTCCACCGATCGCAGCGCCAAAACCCACCACGGCCGAGTCTTGGAGCCATATCTGGTTTGACGATTCGCGGTCGTGCAACTCATTCAATCCAAAACGAAAATAGCTTTGTGTTCTTCAATTCGAATCGAAGTCGCACTTGCGAATCTTCCAACCCAGCCAACGTCGCTTTTCCTTTCCAGGCAACTGGCAAGTCGATGCCGTCTCCATCAATTGACATGCAGTCTGACAGATCGTATCCCGGAATGGGTTTTCCACTATGTTTCATGAGGCCCACTCGAAGTTGGCCTCCACCGGCAACAGTGGCGTTGACGTGCAACCTGCTTCCTTTGAAGTCGAGCGGACGGGTCGTCAGCACACCCGTATCGTTTCCAGCATTGATCGAAACGAACCGATCGCGGGGCAGCTTCGCCAAACCGGCAGCGTAATCCGTCTTGTGGGCGTCGGGGAGTTTTGCATTCCCTATTTCGATTTCTGTGGGTGCGGCGAAGTAGTAGACCCAGATCTCATCACCCACCTCGAGCATCGAGACCGGCCGCATGATCGTGGCATCCCACGTGTCATGGTCGGGGTTCAGCGGCATAAACGGCTGTCCGGCTCCGACGCGCGTCCAAATGCGGCCGTCGCGGCTGCAATCGAGTTCGACGTATGACGAGTGCCGACGGCTGTATTCGGGAAGGAACAGCCAGCGCAAGCCGACATACATCCCTTGATACGCAAAGCCGCGATGTCCATAGATCTGAGCATCGTCGGCTCGGGCATAGAATGTTGGCGTGGGCCGCGTCCAGTGCAGCAAGTCATCGCTTTCCATGATGCCGCGGCAGCGCTGCTTTCCAAAGATGACGAACTTCACGTCGCCGATGTACTTTCGTCGGAGGGGATCCCACCAGAAGCGCGTTGTGTCTCCAATGCCGTTCTGAGGAACCCGGTAACCGCCGGTTAGGCTCGGAATCACTGGCCGAGACAGATCACCCTTCCAATGAATTCCGTCCGGTGACGTGTGCAGGTAATAACCCTCGCGGACGGCCGGATTCTTTCGCTCGACGCAGATGAGCGCCTTGAATCGTTTTTCGTCGTCTGGTTCTTCGGCATGGTAAAACAACCCTTGCATCAATCCGTACGGCACCACAACATTGTTCGGGCCAACCAAGCCTTCGACGTTGTGTAAATCGAGGTTGGGCCTTTCCCAGTGCATGCCGTCGTCGCTGGTGGCGTAGCTGGTCGCAAAGCGAATTTGTTGACCGTCGGGCAACGTCTGCCAGCCATCGTAGGACCAGTACCACATCCGGAACCGCGGGGACGTTGGGAACTGCATGACGTGCAGGACGACAGCGTGATTGCGTTCCGCCTTGGGCGGTGCAAATACCGGGTTGCCCTCGAAACGCTTCGGCTGATGAACCTGCCGCATTACGTGCTCGGCCCCGGCGATGAGGTAATTGTCGAGCAGCAGTTGCCGTTCGCTTCCGATCTCGACCGGTACGTCTTTCATGTCGAGCGGAAACATGACTTGTTCGTTCGCCAGATTCCGCCAAGCGACGCGCAACTGATCCTGGTCCAGCGATTCAAAAAGCGGCGCACCTTCGGGTTCTTCTGCATCAGCGGCCGCTGCCGAAAAGAGGATCAACGCCGCAATCACAGGAACGATTGATGTCGTCTTCATAATTGTGCTCCATTGACGTACCCGAACTAACTCATCGCCATAGTAAACGAGCGGGAATCGCTTGGGAACGACGCAGGCCGCTGCACGTGCTGGGACGACATATTGATTGACCACATCCGATGCGATTTGCCTCGCGGGGCGGCGTTCCCAGACTGCCGGTACACATAGACGACGTCCAGTCAGGTTCGCAGATGGCGCGTCCCGCTGTGTCGCTTCCGTTCAGGCCACGCCGTCACTCCAGCGGTGCGGCGAATGTCACCCCAGCCCAACCTTTCACAAGCACTTTTGCTAGTCCATCAGAAGATTCGGTATGCCGAGCACGAGCTGTGGAAGCAGCACGATTAAGAACAGCACGACAACGTTTGCCAGCAGAAACAAGAACGCGCCGCGGAAGATTACTCCAATCTTAAGCCCCGACACGGCCGAGCAAACATTGAGGCAGTTGCCAACCGGCGGAGTGCACGCGCCGACCGCCAAGCCGGAAACAAGAACCACGCCGAACAAGATCGGCGAAATGCCGGCCTTGGTGGCTGCCGGAAGGAATACGGGCGTGAGCAGGAGAATCGCCGGACTGACGTCGATGAACGTTCCTGCAGCAAGCACAATGGTGGTGATGAGTAACATCATCATTGTCGGCGATAGACCCAACTGGGTGACAAAGTCGGCCACGTTGGCGGGGACGCGTTCGTAGGCCAACACCCAAATGAAGACTTGCGAGAAGGCGATGATGAGCATGATCTTCGCGCTCGTCAGAGCGGCAGATTGCAGAGCTTCCCAGAAGGCCTGGATCGTGAGATTCCGTGTCACAAAGAATCCGATGACGGTGGCGTATGCCACTCCGAGTCCTGCTGATTCCGTGGCAGTCGCGACACCACCCACCACGGTTCCCACAACAAACACCGGCATGGCCAGGACGTAGATGCTATTGCGCAGTTCCCTGGGGAGTGACTTTCCGAATCGCTCGGTTTCTTCCTTCGGGTACGCTCGTTTTCGGGCAATCCAATAGACGAGCAAGAGCTGAATGATGCCGACAAGCAAACCCGGAATCAACCCGCCGAGAAATAACTTGCCGACGGACTCCTGAGCCGTGACCGCGTAAATCACCATCGGAATGCTGGGTGGGATGATCATTCCCATCGTAGAAGATGCCACAGTGATGCCGGCGGCGAACGTCTTCGGGTAACCGCGTTGCTCCATCTCGGGAATCAGGATCGATCCGATCGACGCCGTGTCGGACGCGGATGAACCCGAGATGCCACCGAACAACATGCTGGCAGCAACGTTGACCAATCCCAGACCTCCGCGCAAACGCCCGACGAAAATCATGCAGAAGTTAATCAATTGTGTCGTGATGCCGCTGGCATTCATCAGTTGTCCCATCAAGATGAACAATGGCAGGGCAATGAGGGCGTAGGAATCCATGCCGGCGAACAAACGTTGCGGCAAGATGACCGTCAATTCGGGGCGAACGCAGACAAAGTACACGAGTGCGGACAGACCCAGCGAAAATGCGATTGGGATTCCAAGTAACAGGAACACAACGAGACTGAGCAAGAGAAGAAGAAGGCTCATACGTCGCCGCCCTCCTCGTGAACGTCTTGCTTGTCACCGCTGCCGATCTCAATCAGGCGAGCGAAACAAAACAGAATCGCCAGCGCGGAGCCAATCGGTACGCTGAGCTGCGCGATAACCCTGGGCAGTTGTGTTGTCGGCATAAGATAGTGGCCGGTGATGCCGATCCAGTGAACGCTGTAAGCGACGACAACGACATTTAACATCGCCACGAGTGCCAGGCTGAGGATTTTGACAAGCCGCTGTAACCTTTCAGGCATGCCTTCGGTCGCGAAGGTGATCGCGATGTGCTCGTCTCGCCCAACGGCAACAGCCGCGCCGATCGCCGTTACGTAAACAAACAGCTTCGTGATGACTTCGTTCGCGCCTGTAATCGAAGAGTTGAAACAGCTGCTCAGGATTACTTGCAAAACGACAGTCGCTGCAATCGCCAGCAGACCGATGCCCACTGCGTATTCGAGCACTCGACTCAAGTTCAGACAAAATTGCTTCATTGCTCGTCGCGCGCCGCCTTTCTGGCCCGTTCGATCTCTTCCCAGGTGAAGTCGCCGCGTTCGACGTAGTGTTCGTAAACGGGACGTACCGCCTGGCGAAATGGTTCAAGCGCATCACCACGAACGTAGTTCGTTTCCAACTGTTCTGCCAATCGTCTGATGTATTCTGCCTCGTGTTCACGATTCAGTCTGTCACTCACTCCGATCGCTTCGCGAGCCACATCGTCGAAGATCGTTTGCAGCTCAGCCGGTAGCGATTGATACCAGGCAAGATTGACCAGGAACGGGTCGGGACCGGTGGCGTAGTTGGTAATCGTCATGAATTTCGACACTTCGTGGATCTTGTAGTCCCAGATGTTCGAGGCTGCGTTGTCCTGGCCGTCGACACGTCCCGTTTGAAGTGCTTGATAAACCTCGATTGCGGCAATTTCCTGCGGGTTGGCGCCGAATGCCAAGGCGGTTTTGACAAATACGTCTTGAGGAGGGACCCGCATCCGCAATCCCTTGAGATCGTCCGGGTGGGTAATCGGATGCCGGCTGTTCGTATGAACCCGAAAACCTTGCGAGATTCCGGTCGCTGGAATGTGCCAACCCCGCGCTCGGGCACCTTCGTTGATGGCGCGCATGAAGTCGCTGTTCACCAATCGCAGTGCCTCGTCCCAATCGGCAACGAGGAAGGGTAGGGTCAGAAGCGTGAATTTGGGATTGGCATCGGCGAAGAATCCACCGCGCGTGCCTTGTATCGCGCCGAGTGCAGCGAAATCCATCAACTCGCGCTCCGTGCCAAGCACGCCACCAAAGAAGAGCTCAACCTGAATGCGCCGGTTGGTTCGTTCCTCGAGCTCTGCCTTGAAGAACTCCATCGACTGACTTCGGAGCGAACCGAGAGGCTGTTCGTGTGAGTAGATGAAAGTGAACTGGTCATGTTCTTGACGAGAGCAGGACGAGCAAAGCAGGGCAATCAATGTGCCAACAGCCATATGCTGAAAGCACGTCGATCTCCGCGAGTGGCCAATCGTCCGGATGACGCTCACGATCAAGCTCAGGCATCGCGATCGCCGATGGCAGCTGATCCTCCGCCGTTGTTCTTTAGGAGCACGATGCAACTTCATTGTCGTTTCCAGAACTCACGCTGTTCGCTATGCACTGTCATCCAATGGGGCTCGTTAGGCTGTCATCCTCACGGCGCGATTATCGTCTTCGATCCGGTTGATCGAAGACGGTTGTGCTGCCAGAATGTTTGAACCAGCCACTAGTAGAACGAGAGGCAAGTAGAATGCCAAGCGGCCCCGTCAACATCGGATTGCTCGGCCTCGGCCGAGCCGGCAGTTTCCATTTGCAGAGTTTGCGGCAAACGGTTGAAGCTCACGTCAGTTGCGTCTATGACCTCGACCATGCCAAGTCGAGAATGATTGCCAAACAGCAAAATTGTGAGCTCAGTGCGACAGCCGATGAACTGATGCGCCGCGATGATGTCGACGCGGTCGTTGTGGCGACCCCGACCGACCGGCATTTCGAGTTCGTCCAAATGGGTCTGGATGCTGGTAAACCGGTCCTCACGGAAAAGCCGTTGGGGCGGCACTTGCACGAAATCGACGATTGCTTTAACAAAGCAGCGCAGGTCTCGAAGCCGTTGTTCGTTGCTTTTCAGCGACGTTTCGATCCGGCATTTTCAGCGTTGGTGAGAGCCGTTCACAATCGACAGCTCGGTCAACTTCAGTTCGTTCGATCGGTGTCTCGCGATCATCCAGTGCCGGCGACGGAGTACATTCGCATCTCGGGGGGGATTTTTCACGATTGCATGGTCCATGATCTGGACATGGTCTGTCACATTGTGGGCGAGGTTCCAACGCATATGAGTTCGTTTGGAAGTAGCTTCATTCCCGAGATCGGCCAGTGTGGCGACTATGACAACGTCGTTGCGACACTCGCCTTTCCTAGCGGAGTCACGGCAACGATCGACATCAATCGAAAGAGCGCCTACGGCTACGACCAGCGTATCGAAGCCTTTGGCAACGGCGGCATGGTTCAGGCCGACAACTATCACAATACATCGGTAACACAAGCGACCGCCGCAGGGTTTGCGAGACCGCCCGTCGATTACTCCTTTCCAACCCGGTACCGAGATGCGTATCTAGCGGAGATCCTGTGTTTTGTGCGCTGTGTGCGCGGTGAGCAGGACGTTCCGATCACGCACCAGGACGTGCGTGTGAACCATTTGTTAGCAAGCGGCTTAGAAATCGCAGCAAAAGAAAAACGAGTTGTCGAGTTTGGCGAAGTAGAAGGATTGGTTTATTAGCCTGAGGCCTCGACACGACGCTCATTCTTAGCCGGCGCGGACGGCTACGATTCAGGGCGAAGCGTCGCCTACGCGAACAATTCCTTGAATGTCTCCACCGAGGCTCGGAATCCCGCCTCAAAGTTACCACCTTCCGGTCGATAGACGCTTTCGAGCGAAATCCCGCCTGCGTATCCATCTCGTTTCAGCGCGGTAGCGAGCGGCTCAAAATATTGCGCCATTTGGCCGGCTCCCATTTCACAGAAGTGAACCGTTGCTTTCGGCATGTCGACGACACAGTCTTTTATGTGAATATGCCCGATGCCGTCCACGTCCAGCGCTTCATATCCATCCGGATAAGTCGGCTCGCAAGCGTACAAACTGTTGCCTGGGTCCCAGAGAATCTTCAGCCGCTGTGATCCCATCTCGTCCAGCAACTTGCGCCCCAGATAGCCGGAGGTAATCATCGCGTTGTTGCCCGTTTCCAGAACCAGCGTCACATCTTCGTCTTCCGCCAACGCGACAGCCGGACGCAATAGCTCGACAAGTTTTTCCCACGAACCTTTGCTAACGATCCAATGCTCGGCACCGCTCGTTCCGGACAAAATCATCTCGCGGCGAAAACTCATAATCCGCACGAGATTGCAGCTAACCGCCTTTGCCAGATCGATACACCGTTTCAACCCTTCCATGTGCTTCCGGTGATTGGCATCACCGACTTCAACAGCACCAACGAGCATGCCGGCAAAGTTATGTCGAGATACGCACGAGACGCGGACGTTGTATTTTTCGATCAGCGACTGGGCTTTCGACAGTTCGTCGTCGTTCAGGTCGCCGACTTCCTTGTCCCAGAGGAATTGAAGTTCAGCATATTCGAGTCCCGCTTCGGTCATGACGCGAAGTGCGTGTTCAAAGTCGCGACTAATGCCGTCTGTGATAACGCCGAGTGTTGCCATGAAAGTGCCTTGAAGTAGCGTCAAAACCCTCTGTTGCCAAATCAAACCCCTTGTTTTCCAGACCGACATTCGTCCACAACCGGGTTTTGACGTGACCTCTTGTATGATTTCGAACGAATGTTGTGTTGTTTTCCGACCCGAATTGCCCGCGACGAGTTACGATCGCGTGTTCGTTGCCGAGCCCGCGTTTCAGGATCGTGAGGTTTGTAAAAGCGTCGGCATCAGTCCCACGTCACCTCGGTGCCCGCGATCTGCTCAAGGAGCTTCACGATCGACCAGTTGTCTTCATCCGGGAAGAGGGAGATGCCCGACTGAAACAACTCGTACGATGAACTGGTCGTGAACATCGCCACTCCATTCTGCTTGGCCAAATTCATCGTGATCCCCAGGTCTTTGTACATCGTGCCGATGTGGCTGCCCGTATCTTTGAATTCTCGATCCATGATGAGCTTGGCGCAGCCTTCCAGCAACGGGCTACGCACGCCGCTGGACGTGAAGACTTCGTACAACACCTTTCCGGGCACGCCCGCCTTCGATCCGAGAACCAACGCTTCGAAGATCGCCGTGAACGTTGAGCCGATCAACGCCTGGAGAGAGGCCTTAACGGTTTGCCCGATGCCAATCGTTTCGCCGACATAAAAGATGTCCTTGCCCACCGCCTTCAGCACATCGTGTTGGGCATCAAAAACCTCTCGCTTCGCGGCCGCCATCATGGTGAGCGTTCCGTTCTCAGCACCACTCTTTCCCCCGCTAACGGGCGTGTCGATTAGCTCGATCCCGCTGCCTTCCAAAGCCTGCTCGACCTGGCGCACCTCCGCTGGTTCGATCGTTGCCGAAACAATGATCGTGGAACCCGGCTTCATCGAGTTTCGTAGGCCTTCATCGCCCGAAACGACCTCGATCGCTTGCCTGCCGTTTAAGACCATCACAATGACCGCATCGGAATTCGCGCCGACATCAGCGACGCTCTCGCCCCTCGTTCCCCCCGCTTCTTCGAGCAACTTCAACCGTTCTTCCCGAACATCGAAGCCCGTGAGACAAAATCCGGCCTTGATGATGTTGCGAGACAGGCCGATGCCCATATCGCCGAGACCGATGATACCAATATGTTTCATTGATAAGTCCAAACAAGGCACGGGAGTGAACGGGCCTTCGATTCCGAAGGTTACGATGCAAATTCGGCAGCACGGGCTTCTCGGCGGTACTCAGTCCATTTGCAGGAGCCGGCCTCGGCGAGCATTGGATCAATGCGCGGCTCGCTCGACCTCCGCGATTTTGGCAGATTCCCCAGAGTTTGCAACGGATCGTGACTTGGCAACAATGTCGGTCGAGAGACCGTCGGCTTCATGCGATCTTGGCTCCGATCAACGGCACGAACTCGCTTTTTGGTTGGGAAACCTCATGGCGCGTCTGACGTGACAACGGTTCGAGTCTAGTATCGCCAACTCAAAAGTCGCCCCAAGGTCTCCCGTCGAGGGCTTAACGCGCGACTTCCCGGAAGGGCGTGAGGCGCGCGGCTTTCATTTACGACGTCGGTGTTCGAGGAATTGGTTGACCGAAGTCGACAGGGCTCCCTTCAAGCATTGTTGAAATGAAGTAAGTGCGCCTTCTTTCTCCTGAAACAGGTCTTCACAGTTTGAAGGTAGACTGTGCCCCGATATGTCTTTAATGAGCTGTCTTCCCAGAGGAAAGCCGTAGGGCATGCTCGCCCCCGCACCAAGTACAAGCACGGTTTCACGTTCAATCATCGTTCGCCCTTCTCAAAATATTCATTCGCGTGCCGACATTACTGTACCGCCTGCGACCTACCCGCCATTTACGTTGCGAATCTCGACTTGGACAACTCAAACTTGGGCCGCACGTCCGTTATTAGGCAACCGTTCAGAGTCTCAGGCGTGTGCCGATTTCTCGCAATGGCAGATCACTTCAAACCGATGTCAACCGGCGCGGGCCATTTGTCTGCCTGGTCTCGATTTGTCGGATATTGTGGCCGGCGAAGACGACTCGGCGTGCGTTGTGTGTTCAAAGGATTTCTGCGCCTGCCGCCCGCATTTCCTCGATCGCCCGCTGACAGTCCCCGTCATTCAACTCGACGCCACGAATTCCTTCGGTGACCAGTCGCGTGCGGAATCCAAGATCGACGGCATCCAGTACCGTGAATCTCACGCAGTAGTCGGTTGCCAGTCCCATCACGTGCACATCGTCGACGCCTGCTGCACGCAGGTATTTCTCCAGCCCTGTCGATTGCCGGCGGGCGTTGTCGAAGAATCCGCTGTAACTATCGACGTTGCGATCGGTTCCCTTCTGAATGACCTGATGGATGCCATCGACGTTCAAGCCGAGGGCGAATTCCGCGCCGCGTGTTTGCTGAACGCAGTGGTCGGGCCAAAGAACCTGGGAGAGCCCGTCGAGTTCGATCACGTCGCCAATGTTATGGCCGGGATGCTGGCTGGCGAACGACCGATGATCGGCCGGGTGCCAATCCTTTGTCGCAACCACCAAGTCGTAGTTGGACATGAGCCGATTCGCGACGGGCACGACTTCGTCGCCTCCCGTCACCGCCAGGGCACCGCCGGGCAAGAAGTCGTATTGGATGTCGATAAGTAACAGAGCCTTCATTGGCCTGCTCCTTGCATTGTGGAGTGTTCACGAACGGCCCGCGCCAAGTCGTCAAGCGTGTCAACGACTTTCACCTCGGGGCGTCTCAGTCGCAGCTGGACCGCGACGTCGAACCTTCTGACGTAGTCGGGCTCCGTTCCAACAACGAGCGGCACACCTGACGAACAGCACGTGCCCAACTCGAACAGTGTGATCGGACAGAGAGTCTGCGGCGGGAACCAGAACGCGACAAGATCGGCGCGCTCGAGGTGCCGATGCTCCCACTCGATCTGTCGTTCTCCTTCGGCCGCGTCGCCCATCGGAAAATCCTCACGCCGCGGATTGAGCACGGTCGCATCGATATTCTCAAGCAGTTCGACCATGACCGTTTGCCAGTTCTCCGCGCCGGCGATACCGCCCGCCAGAAACACGGCGCGGCTGTTACCCAGATACTCACTCGGAGCTTCGATGTAGTTCATGTCTAGACCTCGAGGTTGAACCTTTGTTTCGTCAGCCGGTCGTACTTTCGTTTGTCGAATCGGTACAGCCGGGCTGCTCGGTGCGCTGTCACGTCGAGCGCGAAAACGGCGATGTCGACCGTTAAGACCGGCCGAGCGTATTAGTACGTGTGAGCCATTGGCGACGCCTCTTTAGTGTTTTTTCTACACTATTATAGTGTCGATATTACACTAAGTCAAGTCGTTCTGTGGGATCTATGAGAAGATCGAAAAACAACTCCCCGGCGCGTGTATCAGTTACTGCACATCGTCGAGTTCAGAAAGTTCGCGTCTGAAGCCTCCGGACAAGATCGGGAACCGACACCAGGTCTTGGGGTCGAGGTTCTTGTCGTCGACGTGAAACGAGGGGGCGTACCGCTCGCGCTTCCACTGATTTCGGCTCCAAAGTTCAAAGAACCGGTGGATCCAGGTCGTCAGTTGTTCGCGGGAATAGTCGGAGAACTCAGCGGCGACCGAGTCGAGTACCTCTTGCGGTGAGCGTTTTTCACCGATGGCGTGGTTCTCGATGGTGTCCAATACGTCGTAGGGCATCAGGTCGTCTTCGTCGGTTTGAGCGGCTTCCTGCGGACGGAGTTCGGCCGTTGGCGTTAATTGGTTCACAACGCTGAGTTCCGGAAGCGGCCCGAGTCCGTCGGGGCCTTCGCTCTCGAGCCACCGCAGCCACTGGCGGAGAAATGCCTTGTCGATGCCGGCAATGGGGCTGATGCCGCCGCAGGTGTCGCCGTCCATCGTGGCGTAGCCAACGGCCGCCTCGGAGCGATTGCTCGTGGCGAGTAACAGTGCGTTCTTGATGTTTGCCAACATCCACACCGAAGGGCCTCTCGCGCGCGCCTGGATGTTCTGCAAAACCACATCGTCACGATCCCACTCGAGTTGCCGGCCGATGGCTTGTTCGATTTTGCGACTGTAGCCATCGCACACGTCATCGACATCGAGCTCGATGTGGTCGGCCGACAACGCCTCCGCAAGGGTTCGCGCAGACTGCTTTGTTGTTTCCGAGCTGTTTCGCGTCGACTGGTAGACGGTTGTCAGCAACGACTTGGTTAAGCTCCGGATAGGGTCGCCCGGCTTAAAATCAGTAGTCGTGATGCCCACGGCTTGGCAGAATGATTCGACCCCCAATTCGTTCATCGCCAGCTTGACCATGGTCGCGACCAGGCACGCCACTGCCGCCGAATCGGCGCCACCGCTAAAGGAAACGATCAGTCCGTTCGACCGGCTTTTGCGAAGATAGTCGAACAGAGCCAAGGCGATGGCCCGTGTGAACTCCTCTTCCTTGGAGTGAGAACTTTGTTCCCACGAGCATGCGGCAGCGTCCGTTGCCGTCGGTTCGGCGTCTGGTGGTTTGAAGTTCAGTGCGACGACTCGATCCTCGACTGATTCGACTTGTGGCTGAAAATTAGTCGACTGCGCTCTTCGCAGCCGCGTTGCATCGATGTCGATGACCGCGTCAGTGACGCTGACCGGTGAGAATCCGAGCCGAGGTCCGCAGGCGACGAGTTCACCGTTCGCTGCGATGAGCGTCTGGCCGTCGTAGATGACTCGGCCCGCTTCGTTGCCCACCAAGTTGCTGTAGACGTACGTCACACCCAGCGAACGCGACGCCTCTTCCACGAGCCGGCGTCGCGTCATCGACTTCGCGAAGGCGAAGTGGCTGGCGCTGGGATTGAAGATGATGTCGGTCGCCAACTCGGCATGGCCGAGTCCTGGTCGGTTGGCGACCCACGCGTCTTCGCAGATCTCGAAGCCGAGTCTCATTCCGCCAAATTCGAAGATAATATCACCGATCGGGCAATCTTTTCCGGCGAGATGAGTTCGTGCAACGACATCGGCCGGCCAGGGCTTAAACCACCTCGGCTCGTAGTGCAAACCGTCGCCGGCAAGGTGCTGCTTAGCGACGAGCCCCGCCAATTCACCGTCAACGAGCACCGCCGAAGCGTTAAACAATGCACCGGCGTGCATGACGGGTAGCCCGACCGACACGAGCATGCCCTCCGTGTGCGGCAGTAGTTCCAAAATTACGCGAGTCGCCATTCGACTAACGGATCCCGAAAAGAACGCGTCTTCGCAGCCATAGCCGGTAATGCAAAGTTCCGGCAGGCAGAGCAGGCTGGCTCCCGCCGCTCGCGCCGATGCGATCGCGGTGCGGATGTTGGCGGCGTTGCCGTTCCAGTCGAGCGGCGTCTGGTTCAGGGCTGCTGTGGCGACTCGTATGAGTTTCATCGTGATGTCTCGCAGTTGCGACGGACCACGTCGGCTAACACCTTCGCTACGCTGCGCACGGCGAGAAAACCATCGGCTTGCCGCGCAAGTTCGACGGCTCTCGGGTGGCTGTTCGTGCAAATGACTTTTGAGATGAGCCGGCTCTCCTTGATGCGGTGTAGCGCATCATTGGGAAAGAGCCCGTGCGTCGTGACGCAGGCGACATCCGACGCGCCGGCTTCGAGGTAGGCTTTCGCAGCATTAAGCAACGAGTTACCCGATCGGACCATGTCGTCATAAACGATGACTCGCTTGCCGGCGACGTCGGCGTTCATAGCCGTGACGACCGGTGTCCCATCGTCGAGCCGTTTCTTGAACACAAAACTCGCCGAAACGCGCAGCTCGTTGGCGAGCGATTCGACCCACTTCGCGCGTCCCGCGTCGGTGCACGCCAACACGAAATCATCACCGCCGAGCTCTCGGACGGCGTCGATGATGATCGGCTTGGCGTAGACGTGTGTCGCGTGCAGCCCCGTGTCGAAGTAATACTGAATCCCCTCTGCATGAAGATCGAGCACGATCAGTCGGTTCGCCTCGCGCCCGTGAGGAATGGACGAAAGCAATCTCGCTCGTGTCTTAGCTTTGACGACTTCGCCTGGTATGACCGCCCGATCCATCGTTGAGTAGCCGAGGTACGGCGCGACGATCGTCAAGGATCGTGCGCTGCCTGAAACCAATCCGCACGAAACGTCGAATAATTCAAGCGTCTCGGGCTCGCTGATTGTGCCACCGATCAGCACGACGTCTCGGCCGGCGACGTCGTCGATAATTCGATGATAGAACTCGCCATCGTCGAAGGTTTTTCGCGCGAGTTGGCCGATCTCGCCCTGCGTTTGATCGGCGATTTCGTCTCTCAGGTCGCAGTAACTTGTCGTGGCGTAGAGCAACATCAGCTCGTCTCTCCCGTGTTTCGCGGCGGCTGTCTGGCGTCGAGGATCATGCGGTCCCGTAATTCGTGTAGGCCAATATCGGTACCGACCGGGTACTCGTGCGGGTGCATGAAGCGGCGGACCGTGGGGTGGAGTTTTTCCAAAGCCGACGTCGCCCGGTCTCGTGCCGCTTGAAGGCCCTCCGGCAGTGCGACCAGCTTGCCGCCACGCATTACGGGCAGAAGCAGATCTGACGAGTCGGCACCCTCCGGCATTGTTTTGCGGCGCGTCGGATCGTTCGCATCGACCATCATGCGCCGTGCATCGAGCCCGGCGGTCTCATCGTAGATCACGTCACCTAACATGCCGTCGGTCGTTTCGTACCGTCGTACCTGCAGGATGCCTGGAATGCTCGTCTTGATGGCTTGCTCGGAGAGTTTGACCTTGGGCCGCCAGTCGCCGCTCGAGCTTTTAAGTGCTCCCAGCTTGTAGACGCCGCCCAAAGCCGGCTGCTCGTCGGCCGTTGCCAACTTCGTTCCCACTCCCCAGACGGAGATTTTCGCTCCTTGCGTTTTGAGACTTTCGATGATCCGCTCATCCAGGTCGTTCGATGCAACGATCGTTGCGTCCGGAAAGCCCGCATCGTCGAGGATTTTTCGCGTTTCGATACTCAGGTAAGCCAAGTCGCCCGAATCGAGGCGAATGCCCACCATCTCATGGCCGCGCTCGCGAAGCCGCTTGCCCACCTCAACGGCGCGGCGCACGCCTTGCAAAGTGTCGTAAGTGTCTACGAGGAAGACACAATTGTTCGGCATGACGTCGGCATAACCGGCAAACGATTCCTCTTCCGTATCGAACGACATCACCCAGCTATGAGCGTGCGTGCCTCGAACGGGAATGCCGTAGAGCTTTCCAGCAAGTACGTTGGACGTGGCGGCACAACCGCCGACGTAGGCCGCCCGGCTCGCCGCCAAGCCGCCGTCGATGCCCTGCGCCCGCCGCAATCCGAACTCGAGTACAGGCTCACCCCTTGTCGCCATACAGATCCGGGACGCCTTTGTGGCAATGAGGGTCTGGAAGTTGATCACGTTCAGCAACATCGTTTCGAGAATTTGGCATTGGAGTATCGGCCCACGAACGCGAACGAGCGGCTGCTGCCCAAACGCCAAAGTTCCCTCGGGCATCGCATCAACGTCGCACGTCAACTGAAGACGGCTCAGATAGGCCAAGAATTCCGCATCGAACAGAGGCCGCCCGTCGTTCCCGGTGAGCGTCCTCAGGTAGTCGATGTCGGAGTCGTCAAACGCAAGCGACGCGAGCAACTCGACCGCCGGACCCAGACCGGCCGTGACGGCGTAGCCCCCGGCAAACGGCGGTTTTCGGAAAAAGAGGTGAAACACCGCTTCCTGCTCCGACCGACCGAGCTTCCAGTACCCGTAGGCCATGGTGAGCTGATACAGGTCAGTCAGTAGCGCCAACGAGGAGCGAGTAATCATGCGACACATCTCCAATGACTTGGGCCATATAGTGTATTATGCACACTAAGGTGCGGAAGTCAAGCGAATTCGCACGTCTCACGGCGGAATCGCATGCCGCGATGCAGGGTAGGCCGGGGCAGGCCTGGCCGATTCCTATGTCAGTCTGACATCCGGATATCCGGTCAACAGACCGGTGAGGTGGGAAGGCAACACGATGTGTGACGACCCAAGCTGGGCGTGAGAAACCTAACGATTCATGCCTCGATCGAGTGAATCAATGAGCTGTTGCATGGCACCGAGGTACGTCTTGAGCGCTCGCCGGCCGGTGGCCGAGATCTTGTACGTACTCTTCGGACGTCGGCCAACAAATGTTTTTCGGCAACTGACGTATTGAATCTCTTCAAGCTTGCGCAGGTGCAACCCTAGCGCACCGTCGGCAACGTCCAGGCGCTTCTTCAGCGTCGTGAAATCGAGTGCTCCGTCCGTTTGCAGGGCGGTGAGCACTCCCAAACGAACCGGCCCGTAAACCGCGCTGTCGAGCCCATTGAAGTCGATTGGCGAATCGGTCATCAGCGCGGCTCATTTCCAGGCGATTCAGCGGTGTCTCGTTTCAGTTGCCAACAAATGACTCCAGCTCCACCCAAGCCGCTCACGATCAGAACAATTGCACCACCAAGTGGCACTTGTTGCGGCGACAACAGCGGAATGGCCAACCCGTACGCGAGCATGCCAATGCTTGCCGCAAGATAGCTGCGGCGATTTGCATCGATAGTGCCGATGACGGCGAGCCCGGCACCGATGAAGAAGACGGCCGAACCTCCGGCGTGGAGCCGAGGAACTCCCGCGATGTGATTCCAGACGAGCCACCCAATCACAAGTGGCACCATAATCACAGCAGCGACGAGTGAGTGCCACATTTCCTGCCAGAGCCTAGGGCGAACGGCACAATTTTTCCGCCGCTGGGCACTCGTGCGGCAGTATTGAACGATTAACGGCGTCAGCGCCAGCAGAAGACAGACGCGATTGTTCCATTGTGTGAACTCCACAAGCGGAATGGAAAGGAAACCACCGAGTGCCATGAGCAACATCAGCTGCACGTCACGTGCCGCGTAGGGCTTGTCAAATTGCATAGCCTGTCGAATCGTCGACAAGTCCGCCGTCAGCCGGTCCACGTCTTCATGTGCCATCAAATCGCTCCCAGATCATGTTCCGCAGATGCTCTGCATATAGTATTACTCTTGGAATAAGAGTATATTATCGAGAGTCGTGCAAACGGTCAAGGCCGAATGTTGTCAGGGCTACTTCTAATGTGTCAATAGCCGATTTCGATGTGAGTTATCACGCCCCAACATCAGAGCCGAGGAATAACGTCGTCTACAAGATCGTCTTGAATCGAAAAACCGAGCAGCTTTGACGCGTCTCGCGCCCGAATCGCAGGCTGGGATGCAGGATACAGGACAGGCCGCGGCGATTCATGCCTCGGTCCCACAGCCGGAAATCTGGTCAACAGACCTGCGACGCGAGTTCCTCGACATGACCCAAATAGCACATTGCGAATCGGCGAGACCACGTCGTAGAAACGCATGCGGCGACTGGGTTCGTCACTGCGATTACCGACCAGCAGATTTCTGACCTCTCGACTGCGTGCGGTTTACTTATCTCCAACATAAATGTCGGGACGGCGATTCTGCAAATTGCCGTTCCTCTGTCGCCACGCTCCCAGATCGACTTCTCGTACCACCGCTTCCGGCCAGCCTGCGGCGTCTTCGGTGCCTGTGTTCGTGGGCAGCCCGACGCCTTGACCCGGAACCGACATGTTGGCAGCTATGATTCGGCCTCCAGGATCGATCACGAGACCATCGCGAGGATGTGCAAAGACGACGTAGACGCCGTTTTCGTGCGCGCGCGTGCGCAGCATGGCGTCATTCATGCGGCCCCACATGCCGTTCGAGGGGATCAAAATGAGCTCAGCGCCATTTGATGCAAGGGTCCGCGCTGCCTCGGGCAATTGACGGTCGTAGCAGATCATGATGCCGATCTTTCCGTAGCGGGTATCAAACACTGGCAATGCGTCACCCGTTTCGTAGAACTGTTCGACACCGTGCGTCTTGCGATACTTACCGACCGTTTTTCCGTCAGGCCCGATGAGCAGAGCCGTGTTGTAAAGTTTTTCGTCGTCCAGTTCAGAAAAGCCGACACAGAGATAAATCTCAAGCTCCTCGGCAAGATGTCGCAACCGACCGAGCGACGGGCCGTCCTCGCTCTCGGCGAGAGCACACATTTTCTCTCGCGTCAGTCCCGGCTGGTGGCAAACATAGCCATCCACGCATGTTTCCGGCGTGACGACGATCTTCGCACCCAGCGCCGCAGCTCGCCGCACGTAGAATTCAATACGCTCCAATGCCCGTTCTCTATCCCCACGAACGTTGGGTAGAACGAGTGCGGCCACACCAACTCTTTGGTTCGCTTCCGATGCGTGTTTCGGAAAGGCACTCGGCGACGATGAGTCTTTGGCGATTTCACGATGCGACCGTGCATCGGCATCCGTCTCGGCAATTGCGGGTACTCCGTCAGAGTCTGCGCGAGTCGGTCCGCGATAAACGATCGCCAATGGGAGCAGCAATATGAGCATCAGCGTGCATCGGCGGGAGAATACTATCATGACTCACTGATCCTTTCCTGTGGGGAGGTCGCGCGAACCGGAATGAACTGTCGCTCATCTCTCTGAAATCATCGCGCGTCGAGTGAAGAAGGGCGGGCTCCCTCCCTGCTCACTGGCTCTACTACTGTGACATCATCGGATCGATCTTTTCAAGGGCTTCGATTGCGCGCTTTCGTGTTTGCTCGCTTGCGTCTTTCGAGGCATTCTCAAGTGAAGGAATCGCCGCCTTGGCGAAAGGGCCCATTTGTCCGAGCATGATGATGGCAGATCGCCGATAATAGCCGTTGTCGCAGCTTGCAATCCTGATCAACTCGGAAACGAGTTCCGGATCCCTCTTGCGAATCATCTCGATGCCGCGTTGGTATTCATTCAAGCCCGCATTTCCCAGATAGAAGCTAAGAGCGACTGTTCCCCACGTCGTGTTGAGCCTACAATACAAGAGGTGTGAAGCACGTAGGCAACTCATGGATTGGGGAATGCGATGGGTGAAGGCAAACGGAGTGCCTTGCGAGTCGATTTCGACGGCCAGATTCGTCTCGAATTCCATGGCGCGAACGTCACCAGTGACGCCGGTCTGCTGGCCTATCGGGAACTGGATGAAGCGCTGGGGCTGACGACGGACGTCGACGAGTTGTCGATCCACGATCCGCGCACCGGCCAGAACACTCAGCACAACGTGACGGCGATGATTCGACAGTCGGTCTACAGCCGCCTGGCCGGTTATGAAGACACCAACGACGCAGATCGTCTGCGTGTCGATCCCTCCATGCGACGTGTGGTCGGTGGACGAGCCACGGAAAAGACAGCTGCTTTCACCAGTCAGGTCGGTCGCTTCGAGACGCAGGTTCTGACGGAACCGGACAATCTGGCCCAGCTGATGGATCTCTCGGGATGCTGGATCGATCAGGTACGTCGCCGAAAGCGAATGCCGGAAGTCATTCTCGACCTGGACAGTTCCGTCAGCCCGACTCATGGACAGCAGGAAGGAACTGCCTACAACGGCCACTTTGAATGCACCTGCTACCACCCCCTATTCTGCTTCAATCAGTTCGGCGATCTGGAGCGGGCTTTGTTGCGGGAAGGACAAGTCCACAGCGCTGACAATTGGCGAAGCGTGCTGGAGCCAGTCATCGCCAGATACCGACAGACGAAGAAGCGGTTCTTCCGGGGCGACGCGGCATTCGCCAAGCCGGACCTCTACGAGTTTCTGGAAGCTGAAGGTTACCAATACACCATCCGTCTCCCAGCCAACGACAAACTGCACGAGGAGATCGATTATCTGCTAACACGGCCAGTGGGTCGTCCGCCGAAGAAGCCGGTCGTGTCCTTTGCCTGTTTTGAGTACCGGGCTGCCTCCTGGACCAAGCCGCGACGAGTTGTGGTGAAAGTCGAATGGCATCGCGGGGAACTGTATCCTCGTGTGGGTTTCATCGTGACGAACCTGACTTGGTGGGCCGGTGATGTGGTCCGGTTCTACAACCAGCGTGGGACTGCCGAGCAGTGGATCAAGGAAGGCAAGTACGCCCTGAAGTGGACGCGACTTTCCTGCTGTCGTTTCGTCGCCAATCAAGTGCGGCTGCAACTTTTCGCTCTGGCGTACAACCTGGGGAACTTTCTGCGTCGACTGGCGTTGCCGCAGACCGTTCAGCATTGGTCGCTGACCACGCTACGCGAGAAGCTGATCAAGATTGGGGCGAAAATCGTTCGTCATGCCCGGTACGTGACGTTTCAGATGGCGGAGGTCGCCATTCCCCGCAAGCTGTTCCGATCGATTCTGCAACGGATCGCCCGGTTGAAAACAAAAAGTCCGCTGCCCGTGCTGGGATGACGCCGTGTCTTATTGCAAAAAGCCTGGCTTCGCAAACAAATGCGGGGACGGTACGTTTCCAGACTCGTTTTGCGGCGCTTCTAGTCATCGGAAGCCAGTTCAAACGGGCAAGAACGACACTAAAACGTGGAATGACACACCATCTGATAGTATCATCAGTCACCTGGTCGCTGGTGTGGTCAGGACCGATTCCATCTGGGAAATGTCGGTTATCCGCGTTGGAGCCGGTATCCTGCTGGATAAAGTGTTTGTCATCAGCGGTACAAACGCAGCAGCCTCGTCACATGAGATGCTGCCCGGCTCCGCGCGCGTCGCGTGTGCTGTCTTGCTGATTGTCATCCTTTTGTGGGCGCGATACGGTTCTCTGGTACGCGGCGTTTGGGCATCGAAATCTTCTTAGCTATCCTGAGGGATGATCTAGCACATGCAGCTTATATCGCGGGCATCCATGGGCATACGTCGACGGGTCCAATCATTCTTCCAGTGTGATACGCATCCCATCAACTTGGCCATATTCAGGATCGGCGTATCGATGTCCCTGTTGGTCCTGCTCAGCCATGTCGATGTCATAGCCTACTTACGTGTGCCTGCGGATTGGCGCGTGGCGCCACCCGGCTATGCTTCGTTCTTTCACCTCATACCGTGGGATGAATCGCTGGCCGTATGGATTCACCGCTGCGCCTATCTTTTCGCCATCATGTTGGGCGTAGGGTGGTTCACGCGGACATCCTGTATCATGGCTATGTTGCTTTCGCTTTATGTATTGGGCGTCCCAAATTTCTTTGGGCGTATTGGACACGGCTCGCATCACATCATCTGGTTCCTTGCGCTGCTTGCCGCAAGCCCCTCTGGAGCGGTGCTCTCCGTGGATAACTGGATGCGGCGTCGACGCGGGGAGCGACGTGTGTTCGAACCCTCGCAAATCTATGCCTTACCCATTCGCTTCGCCTGGCTGCTCATTGGCGTCATCTACCTGTTTCCGGGGCTCGCTAAGGCCTCATCAGGACCGGCATGGTTTCTGAGCGACAATATGCGGTTGAATCTTTACCTAAAATGGCTTTCGCATGATTTCCTGCCCGTCTTCCGTGTCGATCTCGTGCCGGGTCTCTGCAAGTTTATCGGGGCGACGACCATAGCCTTCGAAGTGCTCTTCATCGTTCTGATATTCTTTCCACACATTCGCCCTTGGGCGGTGCTGTGCGGATTCATGTTTCATCTGACGATCCGTTACTTCATGCACATCGGGTTTCTGGAGTTACTCATCTGCTATGTGGTCTTTGTCGACTGGCATGCCTTGTATGGGCGTCTTCGAGGTAAGCGGGCTGGCGTCGAAGGGGGCGTCGCGTACCGATCGGACGGTTTCAAGCGTGCCGTGGTTCCCGTGGGTGCCTTCTTGCTGCTCATGAACTTGCTTTGTGGCGTGCTGATTGTGGATTCGTGGCCCTTCACGATATACCCCCGTTTCTCGCGAATCAAAGTTGAGTCCAAGAGCGTTTATAGCGAGGTGCTGCTGTATGATGACACGGGGAACGTGCGTGTGATCGAGCCCCTTGTTAGAGCCAAGGTCTGGAATCGACTGCGCTCGCGACATCCAGAATTAAGAGAGCACCTCATGCTATCGATGCCCGAGTTTCTCAGGAATCGGGGTGTAGCATTACCGCCGGGTTATCGCCTTGAACTCCATGCCCTGACGCGATCAACGCTGCCGGAGGATCACGATAGGGATCCTCTGGAACGAAGTCTGTTGCTCGCGGTCACGGAGGACGGTATTGCCCGCTGACAACGCCTGACCCATACGAGTGAATGTACCTGTGACTACAAACGATAGACGCGTAATGCCCATGTTTATTGCTATGCTGCTGCTGACGCTGACGCTCGTAGCAGGCTGCGCCTCAACAGTTTCATCGCGCGCGGTAGCTGGTAGTCAACGTATCCAGCAAGCTGTCGAGGGGTATTCCCTCTTGACTGATTGAAAATTATTTTCATCCATGATTATGGTGGTTAGGAAACTACTCCTGCACATGGCAGGGAAACACTCATCACGTACACCGCGTGTCCAACAACACAAAGCCAATTCCTGAAGCGTTGGTTGAATAAGGAACGCAGATAGATGATGGCTGCACGTTGATTTCATAAAGGTAAGAGCCCTTCACTCTTGATCCGCTCCAATTCTTCGTGAGAGATCATCCGTTACGATACTTCCCGAAAGCGCCGATCAAAAAGCAGTATGCGCTGTTCGGAAAACGGTTTCTGGACGACGATGAGGCCGCTAAGACGTGGATCGAAAAGAGTGTCGCGTTTACGCTGGACGGCGGACGTGACAAGGATTCCGACGTCAAACAGTGAGTTCGGTGCGGTCGCATGATTTCGGGGCCACGCTTCACTCATGGCTCCGTACCCTTCTTGCAACTCACTGCGCCGGCATCCTCGCGACTGAACGACAAAGGGCAAGACTCGTCATCACGGCAATTCGAACGCCATCATGTCCTCCCGATTGCGGACGAAGAGCTGTTTACCGACTAACGGAGATTGCCATCTACGGAGATTCCGCGTCAAGAGGACCTCCGCAGCCTCGCGAAAACTTGTCTCCTCTTGATGGCCAAAGTTGAGCGCTCTCAGTAGCGGTGGTAAAAGTTCCGGGTTCCGCTCAATACGAACAAGTGCATGAGCAGCATTGCCTCGAACGAGCTTGTTTTCGTCATTCAACAACATCCGAAGTGACGGAATCGCCGACTCGGCATCCCACGCGAGATGGCTCAAGACGTCAATTGCAATTACCCGAACAGCGAGGGGAAATTCTGGTGATGTGGCCTTGATCAGGTGCGGTACCTCGACGGTCGTTCGGTCCGCACAAATGAGCAGCCCAGCGCAGACAATGCCCGAATGGCCGAACCGTTCACCTTGGAAAGGGCCCTCCGTCGCTTCATTTGAAAGGTCTTCGATTTCCACTCGCTGTTCCTTGGGCAAATCCCTCCATCGCCCGAGTAATGACTGGACGAGCGACTTGTCCTTGGGAGTGACGTGCAGTAATGCGACGAAGACATGAAACTTCGTTTCGGCGGAGGCCTTCTGGTCTTGAAAGAGAGTTTGAAGTGCCGGGAGCGCTTTCCGGCCATCTGCCCCAAGCTTGGCCAGCGCTGTCGCGGCGGTCGATACAATTTCTGGGTCGGCGCTCTTTAGCGCAGCAATGAGGTGATCGACCAGGGGCTTGGCTTCTTCATGATATCTTTGATTGGCTGCAATCGCTTCGGCCTCACAACAATCTCCCCCGAATTCGGAAACATCCTGTGTGAGTCTTTCCAACTCTTGGACCGATTCGAAACGGATTTTCTCGTCTCGACTGTTCAAGCCGATGATTGCATCCTCAACAGACGTTTCACGAACGTCCGGCAATTCGCTGCCCGCGGCAATCGAGCTGACCAGACAAACGGCAACGATGACAAGACGGTATTGGGACATGACGATCTGCATGCCTTCCTGTTCAGTCACTTCCGACGTCACATGCCAGTGCTGCTTTATGCCACGAACTCGTCCGTGACGTCCGACGGTTGTGGCGATACAATAGCACACTCGTCGACACACTGGTCAAGAGATGTCTTCAGAGACGGCCGATACCGGTCGGTCGTATTGTCTAGCACGCGAGTCAACCACAGAGGATCGCAACCACATATTCGTAAACTGACGTGGTACCACCGATGTCCGACCAACCGATTTACATGCTAAACGTTCTCTGGTTCAAGCCCGAGGGGGGCGGCGAACGCTACAAGGAGTATCTGAAGGCTGCCGGGCCGGTTTCGGCCAAGTACGGCGGGAAGATGCTCACCGCTTACGTGCCCGAAGCGGCGATCATCGGAGAGTTGGACGCCGATCTTGTCTTTGTCGTCGAATGGCCGAGCTGGGACGTGTTTCAGAGTTTTGTCAACGATCCCGAGTACCAGGCCATTCGACACCTGCGCGAAGAGTCGATCACGAACTCGCTGCTCATTCGTTGCCGCAAGGCTCCTTGAACGGCGCAATCATCGAGTGTGGATTCGAGCACGTTAACTTGCCCGCTCAGCAAAGCAAACCGTACCAGAAGATTTACTCTGTCAGGAATCTCCCACGATGTCGAAGTCAACGGCACTGAGAATTTGTCCTTTGTGCGAGGCAACGTGCGGGTTGGAATTGGACTTTGCCGGGCGCGAGGTGCAGTCGATTCGCGGCGACCGATCGGACATTTTCAGCGAGGGTTTTTTGTGCCCCAAGGGTTTGGCGCTCGAGGAACTCGATGCGGACCCCGATCGCCTCCGCGAGCCGATGATCCGCGATGAGGGCGGTTGGCGGGCAGCGTCGTGGGATGAAGCATTTGAAGACATCGAACGCAACCTAACGCGGATCATTTCCGAACACGGAAGAGACGCGGTCGGCTTGTATCTGGGCAACCCCTCCGTCCACAACACAGCCTTGATGGTCTATATCCCCGCGTTGAGAAACGTACTCCGCACGCAAAATGTCTTCACTGCCAGCTCGGTCGACCAGATTCCTAAACAACTGGTGGTCGGCCTGATGTTCGGGAGTGGGCTCAGCGTTCCGGTGCCTGACATCGACCGCTGCCAGCACCTCGTCATTCTGGGCGCCAATCCGTTGGTCTCCAACGGCAGCCTGTTGACGGCGCCCAACATCGGCAAACGACTCAAACGGCTGCGCCAACGCGGCGGAAAGATCGTCGTCATTGATCCTTGCCGCACCAAGACGGCCCGCGCTGCTGATGAACATCATTTCATCCAGCCCGGCACTGATGCGTTCTTGTTGTTCGGAATCGTCCACACGCTGTTTGAAGAAAACCTGGCGTCGCTCGGCCGGCTTGAACCCCTTACCGCAGGGCTCGAGCAGGTTAAGGACTTGGCAAAGGCGTTCAGTCCCGAGTCGGTCTCGGCACGCTGCGGGATCGATGCCCAGATCATTCGGACGATGGCCCGTGAGATCGCTGCCGCCGAGGGAGCCGCCGTTTACGGGCGCATCGGCACATGCACGCAGTCATTCGGCACACTCGCCAGTTGGTTACCGGAGGTCATCCACGTTCTTACGGGAAACCTCGATCGCGAAGGGGGAGCCATGTTTCCCTTGGCGGCGCACGGCCCCAGCAACACCAAGGGCGCCTCCGGCAGCGGTCGCGGCTTACGCACGGGACGATGGACAAGCCGAGTTCGCGGATGTCCCGAAATTTTCGGTGAGCTGCCGGTGTCCTGTCTGAGTGAGGAAATTCTCACGCCCGGCCCAGGGCAGATACGAGCGATGCTTACCGTAGCCGGGAACCCCGTGTTGAGCACCCCCGGAAGCGATCGCGTGTCGGCCGCTTTGGATTCGCTCGATTACATGGTCAGCATGGATATCTATCTCAACGAGACGACCCGCCACGCCAACGTCATTCTTCCCGGTCTGTCTCCTCTGGAGAGCAGTCACTATGACCTCGTCTTTTCTCAGCTCGCCATTCACAACTCGGCTCGCTATTCGCCACCAATGTTCGACGCACCGGAGGGCCAATGGAGCGAATGGGAGTCACTGTTGAGACTGGTCGGAGTGTTTTCGGGGATGGGGCCTCGCGCCAATACGAAAACTATCGACGACGACGTGATGCTCAAGCTGATACAGCGCGAGGTGAAGACAGAAACGTCGTCGCTTCACGGCCGCGATCCGAATGAGATCCTCGAAGCTTTGCAGCCTCGATTGGGTCCGGATCGTGTTGTCGACTTCATGCTCCGCGCGGGGCCCTACGGCGACGGATTCGGGGCGAAGACCGACGGATTGAGCTTGGACGTGCTCCGCGACAAGCCGCACGGCATCGACTTGGGGCCGCTACGTCCGCGCGTCCCTGAGATTCTTCGCACTCCGTCGGGAAAGATCGAGTTGGCTCCGGCTCTCGTCGTCGACGACGTAGCTCGGTTGCAGAAGACGGCTCCCAGCACAAACGGCCAGGACTTGCTGCTGATTGGACGACGTGACTTGCGTTCGAACAATTCATGGATGCACAACGTCGAGTGTCTGGCCACTGACGATCGACGCTGCACCCTCCACATGAATCCCGAAGACGCCGGCCGCGCCGGTCTGGAAGAATCTCAACTGGCCGCCGTGACGTCGCGCGTTGGCTCGATCGATGTTTGCGTAGAGATCACGGGCGATATCCGGCCAGGAGTCGTGAGCATTCCGCACGGCTGGGGGCATGATAGTCCCCACGTCAAGCTGGACGTCGCCAACAATCACGCGGGCGTCAACAGTAATGAGCTTGCCGATCAAGACATCATCGACGTGCCGTCGGGTAATGCCGTATTGTGTGGCATCCCCGTTACAGTCACGCCCGCCGCGGACGGCCAACAGTAGCGCGCCGGCAGCGATTATTGGTTCTTGGCCAAAACGGGCTGGGGCTCGGCGTAATGCCGGTTAATCAGGTCATTCTGAATCCACAAAAGCTTGTTGTAGGCCAACAACGTACGCGTTTTCTGCTCGGCGTCGAGTTCAAGATTTGAAACAGCCTTTAGCAACATGTCGGACATCACTCCCATCAGCGCGTTCATCTGCACGAGTGGCACGTCGATCTGTTTGTTTCCGGCTTTCGGGGTGTGAATCTTGCCGACCACGTCGAGATACTTCGTCATCCGTGCGTCGTAAGGATTGCCAATCACGGTCATTAGGTAGCGTCGCAGGTGTTCCTTACGAAAGCGAATCTGACCGGCATCATGATTGAGCGCCTCGTCGGACTCGGGAAGTTCCCCCTCGTAACCGTGTTGTCGGGGAACAAAATGGCGCCGCGTTGCGCTGAAATGAAGCAGCTTGTCGTAAGTTGCTTCGACCACCGCCGGAAGGAGCGGAAACAGTTTCGGAGCCGTGGCATGAATGGCCGACACGTCGTCGGAATCGAATCCCATGAATTCGGCAAGATACTCATAGCGGTACGCGACGTCTTCTTCCAAGCGCTGTTCGTCGATCTGTCGTGTTTCTGACATAAGAATCTCTGTGATTGTGTGCGTTGAGGGCGAGTGAGTTTGATGGCTAGACGCATGGCGCACGCGCCGATCTCGTACGATCGACCACGAACGATCGAGCAGAAAATCGCGGGCGAACGACTGTTTCTAATTCAGTTGAAGCTGATGAAGGTCGGAAACAGGGTCTGGGCCGATGAGTTGCAAGTCATACTTCTCCTGGAGAATGGCGAGCACGTTCGACGACAAGAATGCGGGCGCGGCCGGTCCGATGCGGATCCCTTTCACACCCAAATGTAACAGCGTGAGCAACACGGCAACCGCTTTTTGCTCGAACCACGAGAGAACGATCGTCAACGGTAAATCGTTGACGCCGCAGTCAAACGCGTTGGCGAGCGCCCCTGCCACTTGAATCGCGCCGTACGAATCGTTGCATTGGCCCATGTCGAGCAAGCGGGGAAGACCGGCCACAGTGCCGTATTCATGGTCACGAATACGGTACTTGCCGCAACCCAGCGTCAGAATGATCGAGTCCTCCGGCGAATTGTGCGCGTATTCGGTGAAGTAATTCCGGCCGAGTTCATCACCGTCACATCCGCCGATCAGGAAGAAGTGTTTGACGTCGCCCGATTTGACGGCGTCAACAATTTTGTCGGCCAGACCAAGGATGACACTGTGGTGAAAACCGATCGTCGATTCTCCCGTCTTCTTTTCAGGCAGCGGATCACACTGTTTGGCTTGCTCGATGATTTCAGAAAAGTCGTTCGTTTTGAGCCGCTTTCCACCTGGCACGGCGGTGACGCGGGTTGTGTAAAGCCGGTCGCCATATGTTTCCCAGGGGATCAAGACGCAGTTGGTTGTCGCGAGCACCGGACCGGTGAACTCGGAAAACTCGAGCCTCTGGTTCTGCCACGCGCCGCCAAAGTGGCCCGCAAAATGAGCATGTTTTTGCAGGTTAGGATAGCTGTGGGCGGGTAGCATCTCGCCGTGCGTGTAGATGTTGACGCCGCTCCCCGCCGATTGTTCGAGCAGGTCGGACAGGTCGAGCAAGTCGTGACCGGTCACCAATATACCCGGACCCGCTTTCGTACCCTCGTACACCTGAGTCGGCTTGGGAACACCGAATTTCTCGGTGTGGCCGGCGTCGAGCAACTCCATCACGCGCAGATTCATCCGTCCACATTCGAGCACCATTTCCAAAAGGCTGTCGATGTCGAAGTTGACGTTGGTCACCGTTGCGAAGAGGGCCTCCTCAATAAATGCGCTGACCTCGTCGTCGGTCTTGCCAAGTCGTCGCGCGTGGTTGGCATAGGCTGCCATACCCTTGACGCCGTACAGCAACGTCTCCTGAAGCGACTGCATGTCCGGATCCTTGCCGCACACGCCAACGTCCACACAGCCGGTTCCGTTGCTCGTTTGCTCGCACTGATTACAGAACATATTGGGCTCTCTTTCGTGTCATAGGGAACCGGGCGTGGTGGCTCTTGTGCCTTGCGGTCGACATTCCGTACGGACGACCATCCACGGCACCATAAATAATTATATGTAGATGCGATTATCTTGTATTGATCAATTTCTATCTTCCATCGAGATGGATGTCAACACGTACGCTGACATTTGCCGGAAGCGGTCGACAAAATGCGCTCTATCTGCGGAGCGGGTCTCTGTCGGAACCGAGGCAGGCAGGCGGATTGCCCGTAGGCAGAACCGACGCCCGTCCCAGGCTTCAAAACCTACGTGGTCACAAGGCCGGAAGGCCGGAAGGCTGGAAGGCTGGTCAGCCAGGGCGCGATTGACGGAACTGTGGCGTGGGTAAGGTCGCTTGGATTTCAGCATCAATCGTGTCTAATGCCGCTTCGGAAAAACTAGGGCGCATTCGACATAGGTGTAGCGAGTACTGGCGGCGTAGAGACGATATTCAAAGACCAAAAATCTTCCGATAGCCGCCACAGTTATCCCGAACGGGATCTAGACACGGCTTAGCCTGTTGGCGACCGTCTTCCATCGACGTTGCCGGTGGCGATAAAAACATTGTGCGAATAGCCAAACGACGGGTGTGAGCCAACCTGCGTCGATCTCGACGTCGTCGGAGTAGCGCGTGCTGCCACCATCAGCCACTTCGACACGGATCACGTGATTCCAACTCCGGACAAGTGGATCGGCTTCCCGCGTATGAATTTCGCGTGCCTGGTTATCGATCGTGTCGAATGACACCATGCGAGTTCCCAGCGGGACGACACCGAACATGTAGGATCGGCAGCAGATCGTCTCGCCAACCCGCCACTGTTCGGGGAAAGATTCGCCTTTTGCGGGCCGAATGATGACAAACGGCCGGGCGACCTCCAGGAGTAGAGAACTGCGTTTCACCTCGGCCCAAGCGTCTTGGGGATCACAGGGTAGCAATGACCGGACAAATACGCGCATCGCATGATCTCAACAAAATTGGCCACCGAGCCGATCAATCATGAATCAAGGCTGAGGCCACTAAAGCGACGTGGACACGGCAAACGGAGCGGGATGTTTTGGCAATGCCTCCGGCGGACGACGTCTGTCTGCGAGCAGTACCCGCATCACGATTTGAAAGCCGGAAGCCGTGAAGAATGAAACGACCGTTGCCAGACACTTGCAACCACCGCCAATTCCACCCCTAATGGCGACTCTTATCAGCGTCTCGAGACTTTTGCGTCGCGAACGTTGGCGTCCGAGGAGAAACCGCCCCCGCACTCGCTTGTGATGGATCTTGGCGCCACCACCCACGGGCGCACCTCGACCGTGCGCGAGTCGCAATTTAGAACCACTCATCCGGAGGGGACGCGCGTGGTAGGCTAGGACGTTACTGTCGCCGCAAGTCTGCCGAGCAGTCGGCACTTCTCAGCAGCGGCCGTGTATCGACTCGTAGACCCTGCGAACAAATCCCCAGCGAATCGACCGCAAGCGACGACCTTACGCGACGTCCGAACACGCAAGAAGCCGACGAATAACCGCCGGCTTCTGCTTTATCTGAAACCTGTCAGCGATTATATCGGCTTGACGTTTTCAGCTCTCGGACCTTTCGGTCCTTCGCCGGCAGTGTATGACACCCGCTGGCCCTCGTGCAGCTCCTCGTAAGAGACCCCTTCGAGGTTCGACATGTGAAAGAACATGTCCTTGCCTGTTCCGGTGTCAATGAACCCAAACCCCTTGTCAGTCAGCCGTTTAATCGTGCCTTCAGCCATTCCATCCAGTTCCTTAAAAAGTGTGCGTGCGATGTAGCCCACAAAACACCGATCACCCTGATCGGATGACCCCATCACATAACATAAGTCTAATGTTTGAGCCCGCCACGTCAACCGGCAGTCGCCAATATCGGCAATTTTCACACGTTTTCGTGGGATGTGCCTCGGCCTGCTCACACGTCGATTTCCACGAAAACCCGTTCGAATGAGACCCGCCGAGCGCTGACCGGTGTCGAAACATCCTCGATCAACCCGGTTGGCGCACGAACCGTTTGGCGATTTTCACAGCCACCGTGCCGATGCCGTAATAGCCCACGGAAATCTGTGCGACGTGCGTCAGAATGTCATAGGCTCGCCAGCGGTTCCAGCCGAATTCTGATTCCATCCATAGGATTAGCCAGGCATTGGCCTGTGCGATGGCGCGTTCCATCGGGCAACCGGTCGCGACGGTCATGATCTCGTTCGCCGTCTCGATACGCGGGCCGGGAATCGTTTCCCCCTCGATCAACTCAACGGTGACCGTCGTTTCGGCGGCCATCTCTAGGCCCGTCGCCGACAGCTCGCCGTGCCCCATTGCGGCATGGGCATCACCCAAATAGAGGTACCCCCCCTCGACAAATACGGGGAGTGAAACCGTGCTGCCAGGGCAGGTCTCGACGATGTCCATATTCCCGCCATACGGACCGGCGGGGGCGGTGGTGGGAACGCCCCAGTCGGGCGCCGTGCCAATGCAACCCAGCATCGGAGCATAAGGGATCGTTAGGTCGTCGCTCCAAAAGATCTCACCGTCACGGATGGGGCAGACGTGCGCACCGGGGGGCACATCAGTTCCCAACCATTCAGAGAGCTGCTTTGGCGAGCCGGTGTACGTCGCACATCGACCTCGCGTGGGGAGAATGTCTTCGATGGTGACCGCCAATGTGTCGCCGGGGTTCGCCTGTTCGACGAAAATCGGTCCGGCCACCGGATTGCTGTACGGCATGGCCGCTTTGTCACGAACATCGCCCGGTTTGCTGATTTGGCCCGAAAGCGCATCTTCGGAATTCACACGGAGTGTTTCACCGGAATGGATTCGCACGCGCGGCTCGTTGAATCGGCTGAATTCATAGACGAGCGGATGTGCGTCAACGTTTTTCACGACGATCTCTCAACAAGAAGTGAGTGGAATGGTCTGTTGTAGACATCGTCCCAAAACCCGGTTGTGGTGCGCCTTACGGTTACGGCTCAAGGAATGACGTCGTCCAACAGACGATTTGGGGACCAACTCTAGCAAGTCCTATTGTGGCAGCACGTTGATGGAAACAGAAGCGTGTGACGTAATCTGACAGCTTGGCAGGCACGTGCTTGGTTTGGCATGAAACGGCGACTATGATGGTTTTCGCATTCCGTTAGTCATCACGACACGCGATAGGAACCCAATATGCTGATTGGTTACGTGAGCGATGAACGATACGTTGCGCTGCCCGGTGTGTCGTTCGAGTTCGTAAACGATTCAGCGAGGGTGCAGGTGTCTTCCAGTGCCTCGGGCGCCGTCGAAGCCGATCTATCACCCGGCTTGTACGACGTCACTTTGTTCCGCGAGGGGTACGGAAGCAAACGCGTTTCGATCACGGTGAACCCCACCGAGCCGTATCAGTTCCGTATGTTAAAAAACGGCCTGTTGGGCTACGTTTGGCCCAAATGCGTGAAATCGGGTGAACGCTCGGAGTTCCGCGTTCATTCGGACGAGGAGTACAAGCTTTCGTTGTGGCGATACGGCTGGAAGAAAGAGTTCATTCGCACCATCGGCTGGTTCGATGAACACGGTCCGAACGCGACGCTCCAGATCACGCCGGACGGCGATTACACGCAGACCGGGGTTCAATGGAACAAGTTTGGCTACTCCTCTCCGCACCACAAGCAATTTGTCACCGCGCCGGATCGCACAGGCCTTTACTACTTCCACGCCAAGGGCGTCTCGGGGCAATTCTTCTCGTTTCCATGGGTTGTTGCCCCGGCCAAGCCGACGGCCAAGACCGCGGTGCTGATGGCGAACATGAATTGGAACGCCTACAACAACTTCGGCGGGCGCAGCAACTACATCCATCCCGACACGTTCCCGCCAACGCCGACCGTTCAAGCGCGGATGGAACTGAAGCGATACACCGATCCCAAGCACCTCAATTACGAATCGATCGACTACGATCGACTGTCTTTTGATCGCCCCGAGCCGCTCAATTTCATTCCCGAAGATGAGGAGATCACCGGCCCCATCGAAGGGCGAATGGCGTGTCACGTCGCGCCCGCCGAATGGCGAATGCTCGGCTGGCTGGAGCGCGAGGGTTTCGAATACGACCTGTACTCCGAAACACAACTGCACTTCGAGGCCCTCGATCTCGACGCCTACAAGCTGCTCATCACCGGCGTTCATCCCGAATACTGGTCGAGTGAAATGTATTATCGACTGAAGGAGTGGGTGTTCAACCGAGGCGGGCGGCTGATGTATCTGGGCGGCAACGGCTTGAACTGTCGCGTCGAGTTTCTTGACGAGCAGACCTGCATCTACCGCAACGACGATTGCAACAAGCTCCGCGAACCGGGCAGCGAGTTCGAGAGCCGATTTCACATCAGCGAGGAATCCGAGGCAAATCTGCTCGGCGTTGTGTACGACGAACGCGGCATCATGACCGCAGCTCCTTACCGCGTGGTCGACGACACGCATTGGGTCTTCGCAGGAACGGACCTCCAAAACGGAGACACGTTCGGTGAGAAGTGTCAACATCAGCGGATTCCCGGCGGTGCCTCGGGACACGAGACCGACAAGATCTCGAAAAGTTCGCCGAAGAACACGAAACTGCTCGCGCAAGGAATGAATGAAGACGCAGGCGGTGCAGACATGGTGATCCACGAACCTGGAAACGGCGCTGCCGTCTTCTCGGCCGGCTCGATCTGTTGGCCTAGTTCCCTCTTGGTCGACGAAGGCGTTTCGAAAATCACGGCCAACGTCGTGCGGCGGTTTTTGGAGTAGGCATGGACGATCTCCGGGACGTCGATAAAACGGACGATCAACGTCCAACGTCGGTCCGTTATCTCGTCCTGGGGCTTGTTGCCTTCGCCTCGGCGAGTGCTTACCTGACTCGCTACTGCATCTCGGTCGCCAACACGACGATCGAGCGGGACTTGATGCTCACGCCCGCGCAGATGGGGCAGGTGATGGCCGCCTTTCAGTTAGGCTACTTCGTTTGCCAGGTGCCCGGCGGTTGGTTGGGCAGCCGAATCGGCACTCGGGCCGCCTTCGCTCTACTGAGCGTCGGCTGGTCGGCGGCGACCATTTGGACGGCCGGAGTCGTGCTTTACATGCCGCTACTCGTCTCGCGCACGGCGTTTGGAATGGCGCAAGCAGGTCTGGTACCGATCTCGGCTCAGGTGCTCCGCGACTGGATTCCGACGTCGCTGCGTGGCACGAGTAGCGCCACGATCGCAGCCTCGATGTCAATCGGCGGCGCCGTCACGATGGGACTTACCGGCGTGCTGCTCAAGTACATCGACTGGCGGACCGTGTTCTTCATGTATTCGATCGTCGGCATCGTGTGGGCGATCGTCTACTACGTCCTGGTGCGGACGTATCCCAGAGATCACCGTTGGGTCAATCAAGCCGAGTTGGACCTGATTCATGAAACGGTGACGCCGGCACATACCGATGACGAACGCACTCTAAACAGCGACAGCGATCGGGACTCTGGCGTCGATGAACAGGTTGTGCCTCATGCGACCGAGTCGGCTCCGGCAGCTGCGCTTAAGATGTTGACCAGCCTGAGCATGTGGGGAGTCTGCATCCAATCATTTTTCCGGGCGGCCGGGTATCAGGTTTTCGCAAGTTGGTTTCCGTCATTCCTCGAAAAAGGCTACGGCGTCTCCACCGAATCAGCCGGCTTGATGACGATGGCCCCCATGATCGGCGTCGTGGTCGGCAGCCTGGTCGGGGGCGGCGTGATCGATTGGCTGCTGCACCGGACCGGGAGCAAACGCGTGAGCCGCTCACTGTTCGCATTCGTTGCTCTCACCGCCTGCGGCCTACTGACGTACGCCGCCTCCTGGACGGCGACCGCTTCTCAACTCGTGGGTGTCATGGCGGTGGCTGCGGCGCTCTCCGGGCTCGGCTCACCCGCCGCGTGGGCGGCGACAATCGACATCTCCGGCCGTTATACTGCCGTCGTGATGGGCGTGATGAACATGGCCGGAACCGTCGGCGGCATGCTGATGACGACGTCGCTCGGCTTCCTCGTGACTCACATTGAAAACACAAACGGAAACTGGAATCACGTTGTTTACGTTTCCGCCGTCGTTTATCTGCTCGCAGCCGTTTCTTGGCTCATCGTTCATCCCGATCGCGGCATGACGGAAAACTGAGGCAGCGGCCGAGACACCCTTTCACTGCTTTCCTTCGTAGCCAACACTGCTTCACCGCAAGGACCGGACGACTATGCTCTTTGACACGCATACCAACCTGATGTGGTATCCCGATCATCTTTCCGATGAGTTCGTCGAATTCGCGTGGGATGCCAAGAAAGCGAAGATGAAGCTCTCGCCCGACGTCTATTTTGCGGGTAGCGATGTTGCGGAAAACAACGCCTTCGACTCGACTCCAAAGACGCTCTTGGAAGCGACCGCCGACTGCGACAAGGTGATCGTCTTCGGCATCAAGGCACCATTTTGCGGCATCAACGCCGACCAGGAATTGATCGCGAAATTCGTCAAAGAGCATTCTGAAAAGTTTGTCGGATGGTGCTCGGTCGACCCGAACGATGAAGATTGTGTCGACCAACTCGAATACTACGTGAACGACCTCGGCTTCAAGGGCCTGAAATGCTCGCCCATTTATCAGAATTGGAACCCGCAGGATCCGAAACATTTTGGGCTGTTCAAGACAGCCGAGCGGCTGGGAATTCCGGTCAACATCCATCAGGGAACGTCGTTCGTACGCACCGGGCCGCTGAAATACGCCAATCCCATTCAACTCGAAGACATCGCCGTCGCCTGCCCCGACTTGCGAATCATCATCGCCCACATGGGGCACCCGTGGGAAGACGAATGCGTGGTGTTCATCCGCAAGCACCCGAACCTGTACGCCAACATCTCGGCCTTACACTATCGCCCACTCAGGCATTACCAGGCGTTCATGTCGGCGATTGAATACGGCGTGGAACACAAGCTGCTCTTCGGTTCGGACTTTCCCTCGGCCAACGCGGCGCAGGTCATCGCCGGCCAGTGGAAGGTCAACGACGTCATTGCCGGAACGAGTTTTCCGATAGTTCCCGACGAGATGATCCACAACATCATCTATGAAAACTGGAAGCGCGCGCTGCCGGATCAGTGATTGTCGAAGAATCACGAGCGTTGTCCCCCCACGCGCGCACCTGCCTGCGAAGCGTATCAGGCGTCAATTCGTGCGCGTTCCGCTCGGCAGCGCTGTGTGAGATAGAGTGCTGACGGAACAGTGATTAGGGCGTTGACGCCGAAGAATGCACCACCGGCGCCGACCGGTCCGTACTCACGCCCAAAATACCAAACGAGTACGCCGATGGTCACGCTCGAGACAATCGACTGCACGAGAAACGGTTCCCGCTTGTGTGCGCGAACATAGATGGCGAGACAATTCGCGATGTGAAACGCGATCAGCCCCAGCGTGAACAGGACCGTCGGCAGTGGTGGCAGGATTTTCTCAGCAACTTCGACATTGAAAACATTGGCGCCGAATACGTTCAGCACTGTGACAAAGCCGCAGAACCCCGCTCCCCCGGTGACCAACACGGTCATCGACCAGATGGCCACTCGCCGAAATACTCGGTCGGCTTCGGAAAAGTTCTGCTGTGCGATCAGCATGCCGAATCGAGGCGTGCGCGTCTGTACCCACGTAAGAGCCGCCGCTTGCAGCGCGGTCAAAGCGGTCCACGTCAGATACATCTGACCGGCCGTTCCTTCAGTTTGGTACTTAAACATCACCAATGTGAACAGATGAAACGAGAAGAAGCCGAACACGCCCTGAATGGCGATCCGCCATTGGAGCGGCCAGATTTCGGTTCTCCAATTCATGTGCGGACCGTCGGGACCAAAGAAGAACGGCTTGAAAAACCGCCGATACGCGACCAGCAGAAAACACAAGTCGCACAACACGCGCGAAAGTGCGGCAATGGCGAGCGTCCAAAGTTCTGCGCCTCCGACGAGACACAGCCAGGTAACGACGCTGGCGATGGCAACCTGGATAACTCGGAAGCGATTGACCGCAATCACCTGGTTGCAACCTTCGAGCAGTGCATTGAAGGGCAGCGTCCACATCAACAACCCGGTCATCGATATCAAGAGCGCCCAAGGCCCCACCCAATTGATTGCCGGATCGACGTCGCGTGCAAAAGTGACGAACAAAGCGCCGATCGTTCCGCCAACGAGAACCAGTCCACCGCAGGCGACCGCGTACCACTTAAAGATAAACCGGCCGATGCTCACCAACCTGGAAAGCGCCCTCGCGTCACCCGTGATGAATCCCTTCGAGTCCAGCGCGAGATTCGACCATTCATGGCTGGCCAGATTGATGATCACGATGTGCAAACCCAGTTCCGCGAACGCCTGCAGCGCCAACAGATTCGCGAACACGCCATAACAATCGAGCAACCCCTTGTTGAAGTGGATGGACAATAGAAAAAGCGTGACCAGCCCTGCGCCGAGTTGCCAGACCCGCGTCAACACGGCGAAGAAAACGGCTCGATCAACTTCCATGCGGTTCAACAGCCGTCGCGGCAGTGAACGCTGATGAGGTGGTGTCGGGGTATTTTGCGTCATTAAGGCGTTGATATGTTCGTCAGGCGATACGCTGACTGTGAGCAACACGCGATAGCCAGCAAACTATTGGGTTGGGCTCGACATCGACGAGTCAGCGATGATTGAATTGTTGCTGCAAGACATGGTTACGCAAAACTGACTGGGCATTCTATTCGAAAAAGATGAATCCGTGATCACCGGTGTAGCCCGTCTGCTCGAATACCCACTCCCATTCCTCGGGTGCATGAAACGTTCGACAGGTGAGTTGCCAGTACAGCAGATTGACCTTCTCGCGTTCGTTGCGGAACGATTCGACCGTGATGTACTTCGCCCCGCGCCCTACGCGTTCCATTTCCCTGACCGCTTGCCAGAGCTCGTAGTTCGGCAGGTTGTGTAGTGTGTTGATCGAGACGACAAAGTCGAACGAATCGTCTTCAAACGGAAGCTCATGCGCGGGGCCTTCTACGAGCGATTCCCGAACCTCCTCTTTCGCGTTATCGATGGCGTACTTGGAAATGTCGAGTCCCGTCACGCCGGCTTGGGCGAGAAGCTGCGTGAATTCGTACAACAAGAAGGCCTTGCCACAACCGACGTCGAGAATGCGTGCATTCGCAGGCAACTGGTAATGCTCGACCATCTTCTCGGCGACCGATCGCCAGCGTCCGTCATAATGAAAACCACCATATCCATATTTGCGGTCACCGTCCCAGTAGTCGTGTCCCCATTCGAGCGCCTTCTCCGCACAGTGGGCCTTGTCAGCGGCGGTCACGCGGCCAATGTAATCTCGCGGCGTCGCCGAGTGAACCTGAGTGATGAAGTCAACGTACGCCATGTGTGGTTCGCATTCCGGGAGTTGTAGGGCTAAGGCGTCGTCGTTTTCTTATGACAACAAATTGCAAACAGGTAGTGCGCCATCGGAGAAAAACCCGTATGCACAACCTCGTCGTTCATTGAAAACAAGAAAACGTTGTGAAAGAACTCACCGAGCAGCGATTTCAACTCCGGTCCCCGTTTGCAATTGACGTGCCCGGCCTTGCTCTGCGGTGACGCGTGCGACTGCGATTCTAGGGACGGGGTGCCGATGATCAACACACCTGTTTCAGTGAGGGAAAGAGCGATGTTCTGAAGGAACTGCTGTTCGTCTGACGCGGGGATATGTTCGATCACGTCGAGACTGTAAGCCGCGTCGAACGGGCCTTCAACGGGATTCGCCAGCATGTCGTGCACGCGGCATTCGAACGGCCATCGATCATCCATCCGCTCTTGCGTGTCCTTGACGAAGGCAGGATCGAAATCGATCGCCGTGAGTTTCTCGACTTCCTGCAGCACAATCCGCGTGCCGAAGGCGTCCGCGCAGCCCACTTCCAGCACGCTCCCCATTCCGCTGAGCATCTTGGCGACGAACTTGTAACGCGCGAGCATGAAAACGAGGCGCTTAGGATCGTCGTTCCATGTCATGTTGCTCATGATCCCCAGCGGCGTCAGACCGTGTGTGTCGCGAAAATCGAGACACGGCTGATACTGGGGTTCACGCGATTGTTCGCTGTCGTCCGTCATCGTCGAAAACCCTCACGCGCGATGCTGGTATTCAAGTGGCTGGTCGGCGATCTCATCCCAATACTCTTCCACCCATTTTACGACATCCGAAGTTCCCTGTTCGAACGAGACTTCAGGACGCCAGCCGAGTTCGGTTCGCGCACGCGCCGAATCGATCACGTAAGCGGCGTCCTGCCCGGGCCGTTCGTCGACGATGTCTGTCACATCTTCGAACCGTTTGCCAAGGTGCACAGCGATCGATCGTACCACATCTCTCACCGCCACCCCTGCGTCCGGTGAGAGATGGTACACCTCTCCCGGCTTGCCGTCCAACAGAATGGCCCGTTCGCCCCGCGAAATATCGCGAATGTGAATGTACGATTTGACGGCCACACCGCCGCCGTGCAGTGGGATGCGTTTGCCCAACTTGATGTAAATGGCCGAGCGGGGAATGATTTTGAACAGTTGTTGACGGGCACCGTAGACGTTGGTCGCCCGTACCGTCAACAGAGGGAAATCATACTGCTTACAGTACGTATCCAGCAGCAGATCGGCGGCCGCTTTGGAAGCCGCGTACGGTGTGCTGGGGTTCAGCGGCGCATCTTCTTTCACGCGTCCGACGCACGTCCCATACACCTCGGGAGAGGAAACATGCAGATATCGGCTCAAATAGTCGCGACGGCGCAGATGATTGATCAGTGCCGCCAACGCAACCGTGTTCGTCTGAAACCAATGCTCGGGATGTTCCCAACTCGGAGCCACCTCGCTCTGTGCGGCAAAATTGATGATGTGGCTCGGATGCTCGGCATCGAGAAGTTTTAGCAGCTCTTCGATGCCCTCGTTCAAGTCGCATTGGACATAGCGGTAGGCACTCAAATCATCGCGAAGCCGGTATTTGAGAAACAACGGCGAACGCTCCGGCGAGCGGCTCACGCCGATCACTTCGTTCTGCGGATCATCCAGCAGCAGATCGACGAAGTCCTGACCGGAAAAGGAATTCGCACCGAGCACCACAATTTTTCGCAGGTTGGCCATATCCAATGTCTACGTTCGTCAAGGAGAAATGTCTGGCGCAAAACGTTCATCGTCCGGTAATTCACGCAACATAACGCGTGCTTTATCGAGTTGCTGCTGTTTGCGTTCCTCGAAGTCGAGCCCCGAACCGCTGAACCGACGCCGCGCCTGCGAAGTCGGCAAGAATTCGTTCAGGGCGATGCACGACCATTTGAGCCGATAGACGGGGAAGAGTAAACAGGCCCGCACGCGGAACTCATCAGGCCGGTCGCTCATCGCCGCCAGAGACGTCAAGAACAGGGCGAAATAGCGGCGAGGAACCGGCCGTTCCACCTGGGCGAAGAAGTCGCATACGAGCTTAGCCGGGTCGTCGTGGCCCGCGTATTCGAAGTCGAGAAACCGAACCGTCCCCGAAGGCGTCATCAGCGCATTGTGGAAACCAAAGTCCGACGGTGACAGAGATCGCTCGGCCGGTGTGAGGCATCGATTGACATCCTGTTTGGACTTACCGGCTGCCTGTTGTGCGGTAGAACGTACCTGTTGCCATCGGGGAACAAGTTCTGAGCGGACGAACTGAACAGTATCCCGATCGACCTCCGTGTTTTCCCGAATACCAGCCAGCCTGTTGACGCGCCGCTCGACACAGTCCAAATGTTCGCTGATGCTGAAACAAGCCTCGGACGCATCGGGAAGCTGCGAGGCTTCGGGATGATCGCGATGTTGGTTTAGTTCATCCACAAATCGAATCGCTGCAGCAACCGGTTCGTCGCCAATCTCATTCTGCTGCAATCGCCGGCCTTCGATGAATTCGTACAATGCCAGATGTTGCCCAAGATCGCGCGCCAACGGTTCCGGTACGCATCGTACGCCTCGGTCCCAGGCGAATCGACAGAATGCGAATTCAGCGGCCAACCGATCGCGTTCATCGTGTGGATGTTGAAAATACCATTTCAAGAGCAGCTTCGTGCCGTCCGCTTCGACAAGAAATACCCGATTGTTCGCGCCGCCGGAGAGCGGATTCAATGCGAACTCAGCAGCAACTCCGGCCTCGGCCAGCAACCGTCGAACGGTGTCCGCGTCGGGCGTAGGGCGCGAATTCTGTTGTGATTCTTTGGGCACGTCTTCAGGCTCTTCCAAATAATCGACGCCGAAACCCGGTCTGATCGATTTCTATTCCGCACGTCCCGATCGACCGCTCCCGATCAACGGGTACTCGGGCCGATTCTACAATGGGTGTTCGTCGGCGGGAATCCTTGTTAGCGGAGGTACTCGTTGACAAGTTCCAACACCTCGGCCCAAGAGTCGGCGGTCACTACGCCGTCATCCGGCGACGAAGTGCCGTTGGGCGCGAACAGAATTCGATGGACTCCCTCGGGAAAAGCCGGCTCGGCCAGCAACTCTGGCAGATCGTCGATGAAGTGTGTGCAGCCACATTCGGAAATCCGCTGTAGTTTTTCGAGTTTGGTCGGCTCGAAGAAAACGTCCTGTACGTCATGTCCCGGCCCGTCGGCGCCAAGAAAGCCGTTGGTGCTAAGCCAGTTTCGTGCCGAAGCGTGCAGGTCGTGGCGTGGACCCAAAAACGGATATTGCGTCCGGTGGCTAATGATACAGACGGGGACCCCTTGTTGACGCATGCCCCAGAAGAAATCTGCCACGCCGGGAAACGGCACAGCGTCCTGCATGCGTGTCCCATACACTTCGCCCTGAAGCTCGGTCCATTCGGTTTCCCGTCCTGCGCGGCGAAGGGAATCCCGAATCGACTCTTTCGATTTGGCGTGGTCGGGCGCGATCAAATCACGCTCGACAGCCGCGCTGTAGAACAGCTCGTCGTAACAAACGATCGTGTTGTCCAGATCGACGCCGATCCGCATATCCTGCCTCTGTTTCACTTGTCGCTCGCTTGGATTCGCGCGATCCAATACCGCGAAACCGAGCGATTCAGGTCACGTTTTCCTGTGACTGACTTCCCGTCCTTCATATCGCTCTGCCTAGAGTTTTGCAACGCGTGCCGTGTCCCCCGCGAGCGACGAGCGGTCGTTGATTGCAATGGGCGAATCTCCGGCATAGGCTGGAGGCAGAACCGATCGCGCATCTGTTTGCGTCGTCAACCGAGGGGACGAGCCAACAATTTGAGATGCGGCTCACAAGCGTTTGGCCGTTTTTTGAAGATGGGAATAGACATGAGAAAGCTCATCGTTGGAATATCGATTTCGGTATTGTCGCTGTTCGCTGGGCGATCGTTGTCGGCCGGCGATACTGCAACGAGTGTTTCCCGTGTGCTGGAGCAGGGTCAGGTTCCCGACGATGCGCGACTCGGCAAACTTCGCAACCTGCGCGATAAGTATCATCCCTGGAAGCCGGCCGCGACGAAGACCGCTTGGGAGCAACAGGCCGGGTCGATCCGCGAACGTTTGCTCATCAGCAACGGATTGTGGCCGATGCCTCCTAAGCATCCCATTCGTCCGACGATACACGGCAAGATCGACCGAGGCGATTACACGATTGAGAAGGTGTTCTTCGCCAGCCATCCCGGTCACTACGTCACGGGAAATCTGTACCGCCCGAAATCGGCCGACGGCAAGCTGCCGGGCGTGCTATGTCCGCACGGACACTGGAGCAACGGACGGTTTTACGACGCCGGCGAAGAGAAGGCTCAGGGGCAGTTGGACAAGGGAGCCGAGAAGACCCACGCCGGAGCCCGATATCCCGTTCAGGCGCGGATGGTGCAGTTGGCGCGAATGGGATGTGTTGTGTTCCACTACGACATGGTCGGCAATGCCGACAGCAAACAGATTGGGCACGCGTCGGGCTTCACCGACGTCGAGGCGGGGTTGAGGCTTCAAAATGCCATGGGGCTACAGACATTCAACAGCATTCGCGCCCTCGATTTTCTCACGTCACTTCCCAACGTGGATACAAATCGCATAGGCGTCACTGGGGCCAGCGGCGGAGGCACGCAGACGTTCATGCTTTGTGCGCTCGACCCTCGACCGGCGGCTGCGTTCCCAGCGGTGATGGTTTCGACGGCCATGCAGGGCGGCTGCGTTTGCGAAAACGCCGACTATTTGCGAATCGGAATCAACAACATCGCCATCGCGGCGCTGTTCGCTCCTAAGCCGATGGCACTCAGTGGTGCCAACGACTGGACAATCGACATCGAAACCAAGGGGCTTCCCGAATTGCGACACGTCTACGGGCTGTATGGTAGACGCGACTTGATCCACGCGAAGGCCTATCCGCAGTTCAATCACAACTACAACCGCGTCGCCCGTGAGATGATGTACAACTGGTTCAACGAACACTTGGCCCTGGGCTTGGACAGTCCCGTCGTCGAGCGAGATTTCGAACCGACGACGCCGTCAGAAACGAGCGTGTTCAACGATCAACATCCACTGCCTGGCGACGCACAATCGGTCGGCGACCTTCGCGCGTACCTCGCAAGCACGTCTGATGCGGAATACGACTCACTGGTTAGTTCGCTTCCGAATGGAATGAAGGAATACCGCGAAGTCGTCGGCAGGGTGTCTCGCGTCATGTTCGGAAGCCCAGTGACCGATGGTTCCGAGCTACAGATTGTTGGGTCGCCGGTCGAGTCGCTTTCCGACAACGTCAAGCTTCACAAAGGGCTGATCGGCCGATCCGGCGCCGGTGACCAAATTCCCTATGTCGCGCTCGAACCGGAAGAGCCCGCGGGAACGGCCGTTTTGTGGATCGACGGAAAGGGAAAATCGCATCTATTCGGCGACGACGGATTACCGAAACCGGCAGTGACCAAACTTCTCGAAGCCGGCATGTGGGTCGCGTCTGCCGATGTTTTGGGGACGGGCGAGTACGTCAAGGATCAGCAATCGGTCACGAAGCAGGAGGTCGATTCGAAGTATCACGGTTACACGTTTGGATACAATCGTCCGATGCTCTCTCACCACGTGGGTGACGTGCTCACGGCGATCGCCGGTCTCTCCATGAACGAGTCGACGCCGACTTTACACTTGGTCGGCACCGGCGGAGCGGGCGTCTGGACTCTACTGGCGCGGGCATCGGCCGGTAACATGGTCGAACGGACGCTCGTCGATGTTGGTGGATTTCACTTTGCCGGGATCGAGAGCCCCGACGACCCGATGTTTCTGCCGGGTGCGGTGAAATATGGGGACGTTGGAGGGCTGGCAGCTCTCGCCGCGCCTGCCGGGCTTAGCATCTGGAAAGCCGATTCGCTGCCGAGCCGCGCGACGCTGCCGCTGGTGAAGGCGTACGAAGGCAGGGAAAACCGACTCGAATGGCATTCCGGTTCGCTGGATGCCGAAACGGTTGTGAACACTCTGATTCGATAGTGCGACGTGCAGATTTCGGCGGAAGCGATCCAAGTCGTCTCACGGTCAATCAAACTTGCGAGACTGAGTGGCCCGGGCCACTACCAGCCCAATGACATGTTCGTTTCGATCGCACGCTGGGCCTCGTGCAGGTCCACGCCCGTATCGAGCATATAAAGTCTGATGGCATGGAGTTTGTCACCACGGGCCTTGTGGAGACAGGTGCGGGCGGCATCGATTGGCTCGCCGACGCCCGTCAGTCCCAGAGCGCCCTTCGAGACAACCCAGATGTCATGCGGCCGCTTCGTGACGCGAACGACTTCGTCTTCGGGATAATGGTCATGGGCAAACTCAACGGCCATCTCCTGTGACTCCGCCCAGCCGATCATGATGTGCGCGTTCGTTTCAATTTCATACAACGCCATATGTGACCGCCCCCTTTCCTGACTGTGATTTCTCGAGAATCGCGTAGCTTCGAAAATCGTCCGAAACAGCCACGGCAATCGAGAAACTGTACGAAAATCCACCCAATCCGGCATTGCCGCTCCAATCCAGCAGCCAGACTCGTGTGACTGACGACGTCGGTTTGGAGCGCTTGCCACGCATGCTGCCGTCGAAACGGCGCGCGGCGGCATTATAGTCGACCGCCGCCGATCATTCCATCATCAAATCACCGCCGATTCAATCGCGATGAGGTTTGGAGAAGTCAGCCCTCGGTCGATGGCTTTCGCTCGGCGTCCCATTTCTCCTCGGCAGCGCTTCGCCGGAGATAAAACGGCTCGAGTGCAAAGGGGGCGGCGAACTGCCGCAACTCGGCTTTCCAGCTGCCAAGCTGTGCAACAGCCACGGCACGCGACGCCCGCAACTCCGGAGCGACGAGCCTGCATCGGTCGACCAATTGCGCCTCGAACTTCGAACATCCCGGGCCGCTGACAACGTCGTCTTCGGTACGCTCAGCGCACCACCGCTGGGCATCGACAATAGCCACTTCGCTTGACGGGACCATTCTGCCGGCATCGTCCGGGTGATACCGCCCTACGAATAGATCGCCGCGTTGGGCGTCATCGATGACCAACACCTCCGGAACGTATTCGGTTGTGTTTGCCTCCATCGCGTTTATCGCAATGCTTTGGAACGTGTCGACTGCCAGTAGCCGACCGCCGGTCGCGTAGGCAAACGTCTTCGCGCAGACGACGCCCACTCTGAGTCCGGTAAAACTACCGGGGCCGATGCTGACGGCGACGGCATCACACTCACGAGCCGTATGTCCGGATTGATGGAACAGATCGACGATTTCAGTGACGAGCGTCTGGGCATGCCGTCGTCCCGCTCGGGGAATTTCCCGTGCAGCAACTGACCGCCCATCGCACTCCAGGGCGATTGAAGCCGTCCAACCGGATGTCTCGATACCGAGAATCAGCATTTTCGTTGAGTGCTCGCTTGAACTGGTCCCAAAACCGTCAGATGAGCGGCGTGCGCCCCTTATCTGAAGCGCCAATACCCACGGCAACCCGGTTTTGGAACGGATCCCAATTGAAGCCTGAGCAATACTCGTTCGGCGTCCCTTGGACTCGAATTCAGATCTGCAGAGTAGTTTGCCCCATTTTGGCGCTGTTCTGGGGGAGTTCAAGGGAATTCATTGCTGCGGACCGTGGGGCGCTTGTAAAACCGCCCCAGCTCGTGCTAGACCATGTTTAGAAATGTTGCAATTGCGATTCTGCGTGATCGTTGAATCACTTCGCGGAATTCGCGGTGAAATCCACCCTGGATTCGCCCGAGCATCGTAGGCGATTGGGACTGGCGACGCAGCCAATATGCGGTTTTGCTGCATCAATGTCGCGCAGATCGCCTCCTGAGGGCTGATCGTGCCCCAGGGGGCCGCTCACGCTCGATAGTCTCGCTGTGCTGTCTCTCGACATCGTCGGCGGCGTGTCAGATTCAGCACCAGCGGTGACTAGCGCCCTGTCAAGGGCTTTGTTTTGGGTCGCGGTGTCGCAATTCCGCACGAAACCCTACGGGATTCGTGTTCACGCAATGCATACTCGACCCGAAAATTGATATCTGGCGCAGCACTAGGGCGCATTTGACGAGGCCGCAGCGACTCAAATGCTCGCATTCCAGCTTGAATTGCGTCTGAAGCCGCCACCGCAGAACCAGACATGCGCTAGAAGTGGTCCCAAAACCCTCTGATGGCTGACGAGTGCCCTTGATTTGTAGGGTCAAACTCCACCACAACCGGGTTTTGGGACGGCTTCTTGCATGACAGGTTGGAACGCAATCGCCGACGATCTGGCGAACGCCAAAAGAGTGATTCGATAACGATGGCCCTACTGAAGCGGTTGGATAAGTTTTTCCACGAAATTGATCTTCGATCGTCGGGAAAGTGGTTTCTGCTTTCCTCGCTGGTCGGGATTGTTGCCGGCGTGGGCGCGATCGCTTTTGAAATGATGGGACAGGGCGTTTTTCACTTCACGCTCAGCCGTTTCGCTGGCTACGCGCCCGTCGAGGCGGCGGGCGAGCAGTCGTTTTTTCATGCGGAACCGGG
>Ga0315336_1001283_pt1 | contig 51488 bp, 43 predicted proteins | sample ASW5metaG_FD_204512 | JGI IMG/M metagenome (GOLD analysis project Ga0315336, IMG submission 204512) | Ammonia-oxidizing marine archaeal communities from Monterey Bay, California, United States - ASW #5 | ecosystem: Environmental > Aquatic > Marine > Intertidal zone | place: USA: California...
CGATCTCCTCGAGCTTGGAACATTGCCGGGAGTTCAATCGAACCAGGCTACCTTCAAAGGGCATATAGAGAAGACGTCTTCCCTATATGCAAGGTTACTTTGAGGCAGTCCACTAGTTCGCACGGGCCCTCGAATAGCAAGGGTCCGCCGGGAAGCGGCATGAAGGTGAGTTTTCCCTGCTCACGTTTGGTGGGTGCCGCGCCGGTGTTGTTGAGCACGCCGGCATCGACGAACCCCGCTTTGGCGTGCGCGCCGTCACAGAGCGGCTTGTTTTGCGAAGCGCCGCAGCGGCACAAGGCAACACGCGTGTCCTTGAGGAGCAACTCCCCATCAGGTGTCTTGACCTCGATATCGCCCGCCACATAGAGCGGCCCGTTGGGTTCGATGCGCGTTGTGTTCTCGGCGCGCGTGGCGGTAGTCGCGCCGCTGACACTGAGTCCTCCGGTCGGGCAAGCACTGACAACGCGCAGAACTTCTTCCGGCGTCGCCCCGTCGGGAGAAACCCACGGTTTACGCTTCGGGTCGAAGACCTGGGGGAGACCGTGTACGCACTCGGCGGCGTGGATGCACCGGACGACGTTGTAGTGGACGGAGATCTACTTGCCCGCGTAAGTGAGAACTTTGGTTTTCATGGACTCCACCTAGTCGATGGCCGTGGCCTCGATCTCGACAAGCAGTTCGCTTCCCTCGATGGGTTCTCCTTGGTTGAACCCGAACCGGAGGGACCACGACCATGGGTTAACCGCTGCTCGTTTCATCGAAAGTCCTTATCTAACCGACGTGCCATTGTAGCCCACAAATCGGTGCACATCACGGCCAGGGCTCAAGCAACGGAGCGGCGGATGTCAATCCGGCGGCCCGCGGGCCAGTGCCCGCGGTTACCAACTTAGGTTTTTGAGATAGCGCAGGCTGAGCAGGATCTGCCGTGTCGCGTCGACGGCTTCGTCTTCGATGAAATGATGTCGGACGCCCGTCTTTTGTGCTGCCCGCAAGGCGGCGGGAATATCGACGATTCCGGTCCCCAGCGGCACACTTTAGTCTTCGCGAACATCCCGAGGCAGCCCACCCAGAACCGTGTTCGTGCGGATGTCCTTGACATGGGTCAGCGGGAAGCGTCCCGTGTAGCGATGGAGCAACGTCGCCGGGCTCTGGTGGGCATACACAATCCAGTAGATATCCATTTCTAAGTTTACCGAACGCGGATCGGTGCGCTTCATGAGTGCATCGAATACCGTGCCGCCGCCCAGCTTCGCGAACTCCGTCCCGTGCGTGTGGTAGCAGAACTGTAGATTGCCTTTCTTGAGCGCTTCGCCTCGACTGTTTAAGAAATCCGCGCCGGAGCGGGCTTCCTCATCCGTCATGTAGGTCTTCTGTGGCAGCGTCGAGCACACAACATACGGCGAGCCGAGCCGCCCGGCGTCGTCGGCCACGGAACTGACCGCTTTGTCGAGTTGCTCGTAGCTCGTCATCATCGAGATGGCTTTGAGGCCGTTGTCGTCGAGCAAGCGCCGATACTCGGCCGCCGTGCGATCGTACAATCCCGATACTTCGACTTCCTCGAATCCCATCTGTCGGATCAAGGCAAGGGTCGCCGGCAAGTCCTTGCGGGCTTCGTAGTGGAGACTGTAGGTCTGGAGACCGAAACGGGGCGCGGGTTCCTGCCCACTGACAGGCATCGCCGCACACATACCCGCCGTAGTTTTCAGGAAAGCTCGGCGGGTTCTCAGGTTAGTTCGATCGTTCGGGAGCACCGAAATCAGGCCAGTAGTTCCGGCACGACGCGGCCGTGTACGTCGGTGAGGCGCATGTCGCGGCCACCGTGGAAGTAGGTGAGCAGTTTGTGGTCGAGGCCCATCAGGTGCAGAATCGTCGCGTGCAGGTCGTGCACGTGGACCTTGTTCTCAACGGCTGCGTAGCCGAAATCGTCGGTCGCACCGACCACCTGGCCGCCTTTGACGCCACCGCCAGCGATCCACGTGGAAAAACCGCGTGGGCTGTGGTCGCGGCCGTTGGTGTTCTGGCTGGTGGGCGTGCGGCCGAACTCACCCGCCCAAATGACGAGTGTGTCTTCCAGTAGGCCGCGGCTCTTCAGGTCCGTCAACAAACCGGCGATCGGCCGATCGGTTTCGGCGCAGTGAAGTTCGTGGTTGCTGTTGACGTCGCCGTGCGCGTCCCAGGTGTCATCGCCGTGCCCGCCGCCAGAGTAGACCTGGACAAAGCGCACATCCCGCTCGATGAGCCGCCGTGCGATCAGGCAATTGCGGCCGAACTTATCCGTCACGTCCTGGTCGAGTCCGTAGAGCTTCTTCGTCGCCTCGGTTTCCTTGGAGAGGTCAACCGCCTCGGGCGCGGACTGCTGCATCCGGAACGCTAACTCGTAGCTGGCGATACGCGCTTTCAATTCGTCGCTTTCCGGACCGGCTCCACCGACCGGCAGATCGCCGAACTTTGACAGTAGATCGAGTTGTTGCCGCTGCTGTTCTCGCGACATGCCTTCGGGCGGCTCGAGATAGAGGATGGGATCACCCGTCGAGCGGAACTGCGTCCCCTGATACGTCGCGGGCATGAAACCCGAAGACCAATTCGGCGCACCTGAGATCGGTCCGCCGCGATGATCGAGTAGCACGACGTAGGCGGGCAGGTCCTGATTCTCGGAACCCAGCCCGTACGTGACCCACGAGCCGACACTTGGGTGCCCCTGCCGCACAAAGCCGGTATTCATCTGGAGCAGGCCGGAACCATGCGCGAAGCTGTCGGCATAGGTGCCGCGGATCACCGCGATGTCATCGATCTTCCCAGCCACGTTTGGATAGAGATCCGAGACTTCGATCCCTGACTCGCCATGTTTCTTGAACGTCCGCGTCGAGCCAAGCAAACCGCCGAGACGGCTGCGGCGCATCGCCAGCAACGGATCGGCGTCGAAGTTCGGCATCGGCTGTCCGTTGCGCCGGTTGAGTTCCGGCTTGGGGTCGAAAGTATCCATCTGGCTGACCCCGCCGTACATGAAAAGGGAAATGCAGCGCTTCGCTTTCGCCGCGAAGTGGGGCGCTTTGGGCGCGAGCGGAGACGTGGTCTCGCCGGTGGTGGTCGCTGCCTGCGCCTGTCCGCCGAAAAACCCGTCCTGCGCCAGCAGGTAGGTGAGCGCCGTGCCCGCGAAGCCGCCACCGGTCTGCCACAAAAACTGCCGGCGCGTCTCGCCGCACGCCAGTCGTTGGGGCTGTCCTGGTTTGCGTCTGAAGGGCATCATATCCGCGTCCAGTTTAGCTCAGATAGAAAAACTCGTTCATGTTCAGCAACACCAAACAGAAGGCCTGGAGCGCATGAAGATTCGTATCCACATACACATTTGAATCGGCCGTTTCCGTCATCACCTGGGCAGCCTGCCTCTCGATAAAACGTAGGGCTTCGCTGAGCTGATCATCCGTGGGCTGACGATTCAAGGCCAACTGAAACACCAGGCGGATCTGGGCACGGCGGTCCTTACCAGCTTCCCGGCGCAACCGCTCGGCTAACCGTTTCGCCTGGGCGTGCGTGAAGTCACCATTCAGAAAGGTCAACGCCTGTGGACCCGTAATCGAAACGCGTCGGCTCTCGCAGCTCGACGTGTTGTCGGGCACATCGAGCATTTCAAGCTCCGGCACAGCCACGCTGCGCTTGATGAAGATATAAACGCTGCGCCGGGCTGACTCTTCAGCATCCGACGTGTCCCACCCTAAGCCGGGCCGCGACTGTCCGTCGAGCACCGCCTGCGGTAACTCGGGAAAGATGCTCGGGCCGCCCTGTTTGCGGTTCAAGCCACCGCTGACGGCCAGCATGGAATCGCGTACAGCTTCGGCTTCGAGCCGGCGCGGTTTCCAACGCCAGAGCAATCGGTTGTCGGGGTCCTTCGCCGCCGCGCTCTCGTTCCAATCCGCGGAAAGCCGGAACGTCGCGGATTTCGCAATCAGCCGGTGCAGGTGCTTCAAGCTCCAGCCTGACTGCACCAGTTCCGTCGCGAGGTAGTCGAGCAACTCGGGATGGCTGGGCCGCTCACCCGCAACGCCGAAGTCGTTTTCTGACGCGACCAGCCCTTCACCGAAATACCACTGCCAGACCCGGTTCACGATAACCCGCGCGACCAGCGGGTTCTCCGGGGACGTCATCCAGCGGGCTAGCGCCCGACGCCGACCGGTGGAATACAGCGGACGGTCATCGGGATCAAGCGAAGCGCGCCCCAACACAGTGGGTGTCGACGGATAAACGACATCGGCGGGCTGCGTGGTATCTCCGCGCGCGAAGAGCTGCGTCACCGGCGGGATTGAAGTATCTTCGTACCAGATGTAGGCACGCGGCGGCTCTTCGGGACGCTGAGCTTCGATGGCCTCGACCTGTTGATTCCACTCGTCAAGCTGCCCCGCTTCCTCTTCCGAGGCTTCCCGAAGAATTGCGGCCTCTAACAGCTGCTCGAACTTTTCGACAAGCTTCTTCTGTCGGTCGGAGCGCCGCTTTTTGTCCTTCTGAACCGCAAGTACGGTTTCAGCATGATTGAGGAAATTCAAGTCTTCGGGGCCGTCAGCCGCCTTCTCGAACAAACGGTCGAGCAACGCTTGCCTCGTCTTGCCGATGTCTCTCTTCAGTCGGTTAACGGCTTGGTCCGCTTTCTCCATCGCGGTACGGTAGGCCGCCAACTCCGCTTCCGTTCCGACGAGCCGATCGAATTCTTTGCGATCTTCTTGCGGACGCTTCAGTGGCTCAAACACAGCCAGCAAGCGGTAGTAGTCCTTCTGTGAAAAGGGCTCAAACTTGTGGTCGTGACACCGTGCACAGCGAATGGTCAGGCCGAGGAAGGTCGTGGATGCAACGCCCAAAACATCGTCCAGTTGATCGTATCGGTCGACTCGCGGATCAGCGGGCTCGTCATCCCATGTGCCGAGGCGCAGGAACGTCGTCGCGATTTGTGATTCCGCATCGGTGTCTTTGAGCTCATCACCGGCCAGTTGCTCGGTCATAAAACGGTCGAACGGCTTGTCCTTCTGAAACGCTTCGATCACGTAGTCCCGATAGCGCCAAGCGTGCGGCTTCGCACCGTCCCGTTCGTAGCCGTTCGACTCCGCGTAGCGAACGACGTCGAGCCAGTGACGTGCCCAGCGCTCTCCGTACGCGGGACGGTCGAGCAGATCGTCGATCAAGCGCTCGTAGGCATCCGATGATTCGTCAGCGAGAAATGCCTCCGTCTCGGCGGGCGTCGGTGGCAATCCGGTCAGCACCAGGGAGGCGCGGCGCAGCAATGTCCGGCGGTCCGCGGGAGCGACGGGCGAGATTCCCTTTTTCTCCAAGGTCGACTTGATGAAAGCGTCGACCGGAGTCCTCACCCACTCACTCCCAACAACCTCCGGGACAGAGGGCCGCTTCGGCGGAGCGAAGGCCCAATGAGAGACGCTGGATTGGGCCTGCTTTGGCTCGGCTGGCTGTGCCTCAGTCGCCTGAACCGAAGTGGGTCCGTTCGCGATCCACTGCTTGATGACCGCCTCCTCTTCGGGGGTGACCTTCTCGTCGCTAAGAGGCATCGATTGATCGACGATGCGCTGGAATAGCAGACTGGCCTTCGGCAAACCGGGGGTGATGGCCGGCCCTTGCGCACCACCCTTCGCGATCGATTCCGGCGTGCGGAGATCGAGCTTGCCCATCTGTATCTCGCCCGCATGGCACGCGAAACAGCGCTTGGCGAGGATCGGGCGGACTTCCTTAGCGAAGTCAGGAGCGGCATACAGAGGAACCAGGAACAGTGCCGATGCGAGGATTGCCGCGGTCAACAGGCGCATGCCGTATTCATTATGCAACAGCCGACCGTGAGACGAAAGGCCGCAGTGCATCGTCGGTCCTGTCTACCGAGCTTTCACGACCGAAGCTAAAGCCGCCGCCACGCGCGGCCGATCGCCTCAGACGAGACTGCCTATGCGCGTAATCACTGTCCTCGGAGCCCTCGCCACCTCACTACTCGTTGTGGAGGGGCTACTGCGGCTGATGGGTGTCAGCCATCCGGTCTTCGACCAGACCGACCCCGTACTCGGTAACTCGCTCATCCCCCACGCCGAAGGTTGGCAAACACGGGAGGGCCGCTCGTTCGTACGCATCAACGGCTTCGGCTTCCGGGACACGGAGCGGGAGCTGGTCAAGCGGCCTGGTACGCTGCGGATCGCGGTTCTCGGAGATTCGTTCACCGAAGCGCGCCAAGTGGCCCTCGAAGACACGTTCCACGCTGTGCTCGAACGCGCGTTGAACGGGACCGCGCAACTCCCCGCCGATTCCGTCGAGGTACTGAACTTCGGCGTCTCGGGCTACGGAACCTCGCAGCAGCTGCTCACCCTGCGGCATCGCGTATGGGACTTCGACCCCGACATCGTGTTGCTAGCCTTCTACACGGGCAACGACGTCTCTGACAATTCACAGACGCTCAAAGGTTCTTCGACGATCCCCTACCATTACTACGAAGGTGAGGACCTCCTACCCGACCACCGGTTTGCCGATTCCGCTGCGTTTCAGTTTCAGTCGGGACATGTCATCGGCTTCGCCCGGCTTGCGCTCGGGCATTCCCGGCTATTGCAATTACTAAATCACGTCCGTCTGGTCCGGAAGGTCACCCAGCGGGGTGAAGACAAGAATCCATCAGCTTTCGCCGGTCCTTCCGAACCCGGGATGCGGCGGGAGGTTTACGTTCCCCCAGAAACGGAAGTATGGAGAGACGCCTGGAAGGTAACCGAGGGGCTGCTAGCCGTGATACATGACGAGGCTTCGGAGCGCGGGCTGCCCTTCTTTGTGGTCACCCTTAGCAGCGGCATTCAAGTACACCCCGACCGCGACGTTCGATCGGAGTTCCTTCGCGACAATGCCATGGACGATCTCTTCTATCCCGACCGGCGTATCGAGTTGTTGGGCACTCGCGAGGGGTTCCCCGTACTGACGCTCGCGCCGGCCCTCCAAACGTTTGCGGAATCGAACGGCACGTTCCTGCACGGTTTTGACCCGCACGTCGGCTTCGGCCACTGGAACGAATCCGGTCACCGGCTCGCCGGCGAGCACATCGCCCAATGGATCGCTCCGCAACTCACGGATTCGAAGCTTGTCACGACCCGGTAGGGTCTCAGCCTCGATTTCCGCTAGCCAAATTGATAGGCAGGAAGCGCTACGTTCCGTGGGTCGCGCGGCGGGCTCCTGTGGCCGTTCGGCGAGGCGTGTCGTCTCTATACTAGAAACAGTTCGGTGACCGGAAGCTGTGAAAAAATACTGGGGTAGTCAGCCGCGCTTGTGGCAAGTCCTTGCGAATCAGCAAGTGCTCGACCGGCGCTTGTGACAGCTCCGATTTTTTCACACCTTCCCGGCCCCGAGCCGGACCAACGCGGCTCCGCTGCATCGCGGCGAGCCGCGCACCAAGGAAGACGTTTCATGCCTCCCACTCACTACCCAAGACAATTCCCGCTCTTTGTGGTTCTGCTGCTCTTCTCCATCGCCGCGACCGCGCAGCCGCAAAGGCCCACCTACCCGGACACCCGCCGCGTCGATCACGTTGATGTCTATCACGGAACCGAGGTGCCTGACCCCTATCGCTGGCTCGAGCAGGATGTGAGGGAATCGGATGACGTCACCCAGTGGGTTACCGCCGAGAACAGAGTCACGTTCGCGTACCTGGATGCGATCCCCGAGCGGGAGAGCATTCGACGGCGGCTCACCGAGCTTTGGAACTTCGAAAAGTATCAGCCACCCGCCATGGCCGGCGGACGGTATTTCTATCTTCAGAACAACGGCCTGCAGAATCAGTACATCCTTTATCGCCTGGACTCACTCGACGGCGAGCCGCAAGTCCTGCTCGATCCGAATACTTGGTCCCAGGACGGCACCGTCGCGCTGGCCGACTTCATTCCCAGCCCCAACGGCCGCTATGTCGCCTATGGCGTGGCGCAGTCAGGTTCGGACTGGCAGACCTGGCAGGTCATTGAAGTCGAAACCGGCCGTATTCTTGAGGACAAGATTGAGTGGGTCAAGTTCAGTGAAGCCAACTGGACCGGCGACGGCAAGGGGTTCTTCTACAGCCGTTTCAATGCTCCGCAAGAGGGCGCCGCTTACCAGAGCCTCAACCTCAATCAGAAAATCTACTATCACCGCCTCGGAAGCCCACAGGCCGACGATACCCTGGTCTACGCGCGCAAGGACCACCACGATTGGATGCTCTTTGGTCAGGCAACCGAGGATGGGCGGTTTCTCGTTATCTCGATCCAAGTCGGAACCGACGAGCGGCATCGCATCGTCTATCGCGACCTCACCGAACCCTACGGCCTACCCACGGAGTTGATTGATAACTTTGACAACGAGTACACGTTTGTTGGCAGCGACGGACCGGTCATCTTCTTTCAGACTAACCTGAACGCGCCCCGCCGCCGTGTGATCGCGATCGACACGCGTCATCCCGAACAGAAGCACTGGAAAGAAGTCATCCCGCAGGCCACCGACACCCTTCAAGACGTGACCTTGGTCGGAAACTTTTTCATTACGACGTATCTCGAAGACGCCCGGACCGCCGTGAAGGTCTACAAGATGGACGGCGAGTTTGTCCGCGATGTCGCGTTATCAACCATTGCCACGGCGTACGGCTTCGAGGGTAGCCGGACCGACACCGAGACGTTTTACCTCATGATGAGCTACACGCTGCCCCCGACCATCTACCGCTACGATCTCATCACGGGGAAAAGCACGGTCTTTCGTCAACCCGAAGTCACGTTCAATCCTGCCGATTTCGAGGTCAAGCAGGTCTTCTACCGCAGCAAGGATGGTACGCGCATCCCGATGTTTCTCTCACACAAAAAGGGAGTCAAGCTCGATGGCAGCAACCCGACGCTACTCTACGGATATGGCGGTTTCGATATTTCGCTGACGCCCCGCTTCCTCACGGCACGCCTTTGGTGGCTGGAACAGGGCGGCATTCTCGCGGTGGCGAATCTGCGCGGCGGGGGCGAGTACGGCGAAGCGTGGCACAAGGCGGGCACGAAGACCTATAAGCAAAATGTCTTCGACGACTTTATCGCCGCCGCCGAATGGCTGATCGACAACAAGTACACACGCAAGCAAAAGCTCGCAATCCAAGGCCGCAGCAACGGGGGACTGCTCGTCGGCGCCGCCTTGACGCAGCGCCCGGACTTGTTTGGCGCGACACTCCCCGCCGTCGGGGTGATGGACATGTTGCGCTTTCACAAGTTCACGGCGGGCCGCTATTGGACAGACGACTACGGCTCCGCCGACAACCCGGAAGAGTTCAAAGCCCTGCACGCCTATTCGCCGTACCACAATATCAAGAGCGACACGTGCTATCCGCCGACCCTCGTGACCACCGCCGACACCGATGACCGCGTCGTGCCGGGACACAGCTTCAAATTCATCGCACGGTTGCAAGCGGCGCAGGATTGCGCCAATGCCACGCTGGCGCGCATCGAGACACGCGCCGGCCACGGGAGCGGTAAACCGACTTCAAAGCGAATCGAAGAAGCCGCGGACGAATGGGCGTTCCTGGTGCGGAACCTGAAGATGAACGTGCAAGGCACCGAATGATATCGGCGTCATGCGTCTAGGAGAGTCCGCTCTCTAGATCACCAGCGTTCACGGGTTTTGTCGCGCTTGTTGCGACGGCTGCCGCCTTTGCCGCCTTTGCCGCGCCCCGGACGATCACCGCCGCCCCCGGGCCCACGATCGAAACCTTCCCCACCACCGGGCCCTCCGAAACTCGGCGTCCTGGGACGAGCTTCATTGATGACCAGTGGTCGGCCATGGCAGTCCTTGCCATTGCAAGTTTCGATCGCTTGCAGGGCGACCTCATCGTCGTAGATCTCGACGAAGGCGAATCCACGTGAGTTACCCGTGAAGCGGTCGCGCATGAGAGACAGGGAGTCCAACGCCACACCCTGCTCCTTGAAAAAAGATTCAAGATCGGTTTCCGCCGCGGTATACGGTATGTTGCCTACGTAAAGCTTCATCGGAACTGTCGGTAACTCCCCTTTGTTTGATGGACCAATGTCCGCTCCCTTCCGGGAACTGCGTTGAAGAGACAGGGGACCTGCGTCGCTAACGGCGCTTCGGGGTTGACCGAAAGACCAACCTGACACTTCAAGACGTCTCTATGGTCCCAAACTCACAGTTGGAAGTCAAAAAACCTCAAAAAATGAATCGGGGCCTTCTGACAAAGAAGCGTAGTAATGTCGAGACCTTGAGGAAACACTATACTGTCCTCAACTTTCCTGATTGCGAAGTCGGAGGATCACCATGAACCGGCGTCACCTACTACAAACCGGGGCGGCCGCACTGGCTTTTCCGTTTGCGGCACCAGCCACTGCCGCAAGCGGCCCCACCGGCGTCAGCAACCGCACAACGATACAGAGGGTGTGTGCTTGGCCGAATTTACAGTTGTTGCCTGACGGCACGTTGCTCGCGTTCATCTTTAACCAGCCCTGCCACGGGCTTTGGGAAGGGGACCTTGATTGCTGGGCCAGCGAGGATGACGGCAAGACGTGGCGTTTTCGCGGTCGACCGGCGGAGCATGAACCGACGACAAACCGTATGAACTGCGCCGCCGGCTTCGCGAAGAACGGCGACGCGGTCGTTCTGTGCAGCGGCTGGGCGGATCGGGCGCCGACCGGCACGCTCAGCGGGCCGCATCGCCGTGTGTTGCGGGCTTGGGTCTGCCGGTCATCCGACGGTGGCCGGACTTGGTCCGTCGGTACCGAGTTCCCCACGGCGCCCGATACCGCAGCCGGCCGGAACAACGAGTTAATCCCGTTCGGAAACATTCAGATCGCGGCGGACGGCTCGTTGTGCTCGGCGGCGTATCTGCGCAAAGACGACATGCGCGAGTGCTACTTAGTCCGCAGTCGCGACGATGGCCGCACCTGGACCGAAATAAGTCCGTTGAACCCGGGCGGCAACGAAACCGACGTTCGTCACTTGGGCGGAGGGCACTGGCTCGCGGCTTCTCGTGAGTTTCGCGAGAAGCGAGATGTGCACATCGAACTCTTCGCCTCCACTGACGACGCGCGCACCTGGCAGCGCAGAATGCCTCTGAGCTTGCCGATGCAGGTTACCGGAAACCTGACGACTCTCGCCGACGGCCGCATCCTGGCAAGCTACGGCAACCGCTGCTGGAACAACTTTGGCGTGGATGTTCGGTTGAGCGATGACAAAGGCGAGACCTGGAGCCCGCCGATTCGCATCGCGGATTGCCCGCGATCCGATTGCGGTTACCCGAGCAGTGTACAGCTCAAAGACGGCCGTGTCGTGACGGCGTACTACACACAGGTGTCCGAGGACTTTCACTACGAGATGCGAGTGGCGACGTGGGACCCGAATCGGTATTCGGTGGATGGCCGTCCGGTTGGATAGTCCCGGCGGCCGGTTCGGCGCTGGCCGGCGTGTTCTGCGCTCCCACGCGCAGTGTACGATCGTGTGCGGGGACTGGGGACTTTCCACCAAATGATCCAATTAGCGGCTTTGGACTGGCTGATTGTCGGCGCGTATCTAGTATCGATGACCGCATTAGGCATCTGGCTTTCCAGGCGGGGTGGATCGTTCACGGATTTCTTCCTGGCCGGCCGCTCGCTCACCACCCCGATGCTGATCGCAACGTTGGTGTCGAGCTACTACGGGATCGACGTCCTGACAGCAACTCCACAGCTCGCTTATACCTACGTGGTCGTCACGTGGGTCGGGCTCGGGCGACCAGCATACCTATTCCTGCTGATCGCGGCATTGCTCGTGGCTAGTCGATTGCGGACAGAACCGTTCGTCAGCCTACCCGATGTCATGGTTCGCTATTACGATCAGAACGTAGGGTATACCGGTACGGTCGTGTCATTCCTATATTCCGTCCCCGCTCTTCAGCTTTATGGATTCGGGCTCATCGGGGAACTGCTATTCGAATGGCCGCCATACCTCAGCATTTTGCTATTCGGCAGTGTCGCGCTCGTCTACACGCTCGGTGGCAGTTTTCTTGGCGTGGTGGTGACCGATGCAGTGCAGTTCGTCATTATGTGCGTGACGCTGCCGGTTGCCGTGCCGTTCAGTCTGTCCATGATCGGCGGCTTCGACAGCATGATCGGTACGCTCGGCACGGAATACTTCGAGCCGATGGGCAACCTGTCGTTCTGGCTCTTTCTGGTCTACGCGATGACTTACCTGGTGGTATTTGTGGAGCCGGGCTTCTACCAGCGCATTTTCGCGGCGCGGTCGTCCAAGGTGATACGCAATGCATTCCTGCTGGGCATTGTTCTCTGGGGTGCGTTCGACTGGATTTGCACGATTCTCGGCATGGTCGCGAAGACAGCGGTGTTGCAGGGCGCGATGGACGCAGGTCTTCCCGCCGATCAGTCGCTGCTGGCGGTTGTGTTCGCCGTGTTGCCGACCGGGCTACTTGGGCTCTTTCTCGCCGGCGTCCTGGCCACCCAGATGTCAACGCTGGATTCTTGCTGCCTCGTCGCGGGCGGCAACATCTCCTACGACGTTTACCGTCCGCTCGTGAATCCGCGGCCTCGGACCGAGAGCTCGTGCGTATGACCCGTATCGGCATCCTGATCGCATGGGTCGGAGGCGTGGCCATGGCGCTGTCCTTCGGCCAGATGCTCGGTCTTTGGGTCTTCATGGCCACGATCCTGGTCTCGACCGTGCTCGTACCGATCATGATCGGGCTGTATGTGCCGGGGTGGCGGGTGGCGGGTGCCGCTGGCCGGGATGCTCAGCAGTGCCACAGGACTTGCGTCGGTCGTTGTCTTGAATAGCGCGATCGTCTTCGGCGGCGAATATGTTGATGCCCTGGAAACCTACGTCCTCGTCGTGGATGTCGCCGGCATGCAATGGACTGTTCTTCAGGAGTACGTCATGCTGTTCAGTGTGCCGGCATCGCTGATCGCGTTATTAGCCGGCCTCATCATCCACAAGGTCAAGCAACCATGAGCGGCTGGGAATTCTTCACCTGGATCAACGTCTGAATCCTGGGTTTGGCTCCGATACTGGTATTCGTGCTAGTCATGCGCGAGCTGCCGGCCCTGCTGAAGCGGGCCTCACCGCCCGAGGAAGACAAGCCGGCGGAATAGCCTGGGCACCTTGAACCGACGGCCGGTTGAGTTCGCAACCGACTGCCGGAAACTACGTTTTGATCGCTGTGAGACCGCGGGCAGACCAATCCTTCAGTACTTCCTGCTAAGGCAGGACCGTCAAACGCACTGCCGACGGGGCCTGCTTTGATCGATACACCCGCTGGGTCGCCTTCTGAAAATCATCCTGTTTAGCGTTATAGATATCGACGAACTTCTGCGGATTCCGGTCGACCAGCGGAAACCAAGAACTCTGTACGTGCACCATGATGCGGTGTCCGCGGCGGAAGGTGTGATAAGCGTCGGGCATCACGTACTCCACCTTTGTCACCTTGCCGGGTTCAAAAGGCTCCGGCTTTTCGAAGCTGTTGCGGTAACGTCCGCGCATGACCTCTCCGCGGACAAGCTGCTGATAGCCGCCCATTTGCACGCCCGCCGGGTTCGGCTTCGGATTCGGGAAATCACCCGAGTAGACATCGATCAGCTTCACGACCCAATCGGAAGCCGTACCGGTCGTCGAAACATGCAGGCTCGGCGTGATCGGTCCGGCGATCGTGATGTCTTCTTTCAGCACGTCCGTCATGTAGACCAACACGTCGGTTCGCGTGCTCGCGAATCGTTGGTCGTCAAGCATGTGCTCGCGGGTCATGCCGATTGAAATGTTCGGGATGAACGGGACGGGTTTCGCCGGATCGCTAATGTACTCGTCATGCGCCCCAGATCCCGTAGAACCGTTCTCGGCGGGAGGCTCGAAACCTAACTTGCCGCCGGGTTGGAAGTAGAGCGTCTTCTCGGCCACATCCTTCGGGGGCCACTGATCGTAGCGCCGCCACTGGTTCGTCCCCATCTCAAATACGTAGGCTTCCGGCAGGTCGAGCTCTTGTTCGTCCTTGAGGAAGTGTCTGAAGAACGGCAACTCGATTTTCTCGCGGTAGAAAATCGAGGTCTTTGCGTTGAACGGTACGTGCCCCATCTTGTCGCCGTCATTACTGGCCCATTGCCCGTGATACCACGGGCCCATGACAAGGACGTTGTACGCACCGGGACTATTTTTCTCGATCGTTTCGTAGACCTTGAGCGGGCCGAACAAATCTTCGGCATCGAACCACCCTCCAACGGTCATTACAGCGGGTTTGATGTTCTTCAGCCCCACTCGCAGGTCGCGTTCCTTCCAGTAGTCGTCGTAGTCGGGATGCTTCGACATCTCGTCCCAGAACGGCACTCGGTTCTTGAAGTACTTCTCGTTGAGATTCGTCAGCGGGCCGAGGTTGAGATAGAACTCGTAGCCGTCGGGCGTCTTGAAATCGAAGCTCTTCGGCGCCTCCCGCGTCGGCTCGTCGACCGGCATCCCGAACCGCCAGAAGAACCGGAAGGCATGCGCCAGGTAGAACGCGCCGTTGTGGTGGAAGTCATCGCCAATAAACCAGTCTGCGACCGGCGCCTGCGGGGACGCGGCCTTGAGTGCCCGGTGAGCATCGATCGCCCCCATCGCCGTGTAGAAACCCGGATACGAGATACCCCACTGGCCCGCCTTGCCGTTGTTGTTGGGGACATTCTTCACCAGCCAGTCGATCGTGTCGTAGGTGTCAGAGGTTTCGTCGATATCCTGGGGCCCGTTCTTCACCGGCTTATAGGGCCGCACGTTCACGAACTCGCCTTCCGAGCCCATCCGTCCGCGCACGTCTTGATAAGCAAAGATGAACAGGTCTTTCGCGAACTGCCGCGACGGCCCGATGCGTGTTTTGTAGTCGTTGATGTCGTAGGGCTTCACGCTGTACGGCGTGCGGCTCAGCATGATCGGATAGGGCTTCGAATCATCTTTCGGTGCGTACACTGACGTGAATAGTTTTACGCCGTCGCGCATCGGGATCATGTATTCAAACTTCGTGTAGTTGGCCTTGATCCACTTAGCGTGCTCTTCAGGCGTCTCCTCTTCTAGCGCGGACAGCGGCAGGGCGGTCAGAAGCAGGGCAGCAGTCAACGAAACGACGGTACGTTTGCTCATGAACGAAGAGCATACAGCAAAACCACGTAAACTCCCAACGAGCGAGAGTTCACCCGAAACCACGGTGGGCAGTTTACCGATCCTTGGCCTGAGCCACTCACAGGCCAACAGGATTCCTGACGCTGCCTACCTAGCAGCCCCCCGCAATCGCGGCTACGAAGTGAACCTCGCTGTCCCCTTCGACGTCCTGCAGCAGCCCCAGCGGGCTGACGACGCCATCTACAGCCACGGACAAGCTCGGTTTCAGGCGGTTGCCATCGACGAGCCAATCCTTGACACCCGGGTGGGCTACGTCAAGTTCATCAACGATGTCGCGAACAGTGGAGCCGTGGACTTCGATCTCGGCTTGCCCCCCTGTCAGGTCCCGCATGGAACCCGGGATAAAGACAGTGGCCATTGAGCCTTAGTCAGTGACGCCGTTCTTCTGCCAGATCGCTTCCATGACCGCGACCGGGTTCATCGGCAGGCGGCGCATGTCGATGTCGACAGCGTTGTGGATCGCATGTGCAAGCGCCGCGGGCGGCGGGATGATGTTTGCTTCGCCCACGCCGCGCGCACCAAACGGATGCCCGGGGTTCGCGACTTCGATGATGCACGTGTCAATCATCGGCAGGTCGAGGCTGGTCGGCATACGATAGTCGAGCAGGCTGGAGTTCATCATCTTGCCGTCGGGGTTCATGAAATACTCTTCGTTGAGCGCCCAACCGATGCCCTGCGCGCTGCCACCCTGCATCTGTCCTTCAACGTAGCTCGGATGGATCGCCTTGCCGGCGTCCTGAAAGGCTGTGAAACGCAGGATCGTCACTTTGCCGGTTTCGGGGTCAATCTCTACGTCAACGATGTTACCCGCGAATGAGCCGCCGACACCTGGCGGGTTCACCCCTGCCCGCCCGACGATAGGTCCACCCGTAGCCGCAAGCTGAGGGGCGAGTTCGGCGAACGTCATACGGTTCTCCGTACCGTTCCTAGAAATGAAAACGCCTTTCTCGAACTCCACAGTATCCGCGTCAACGCCCCAGATTCTCGCGGCACGCTTGATCATCTGATCACGCACATCGCGAGCCGCTCTGATGGCCGCGAGCCCCGTGGCGAAGGTAACACGGCTGCCGCCTGTGACGGCCGTGTAGCCGACCGAGTCCGTATCGACGACACTAGGACTCACGTTCTCAATCGGCAATCCGAGGACTTCCGCGGCCTGCATCGCGATCGAGGTCCGCGTGCCGCCGATATCAGGCGACCCCTCGACCAGCGTGATCGACCCGTCAGCATTCACGGCGATGTTGCAAGCCGACGGAAGGCCGGCATTGAACCAGAACCCGATGGCGACACCCCGGCCGCGGTTCGGCCCCTCGAGCGGCGCTGAGTAGTGCGGATGGCTCTTCATTGCCTCCAGTACTTCGACACAGCCAATCCTCGGAAACTTAGGGCCGTCGGCGCGGCGAGTGCCCTTCTTTGAGGCGTTGTTGAGCCGCAGATCAAGCGGATCGACGCCCAGTTTCTCCGCCATCGCACTGACAATGTTCTCCGTCGCGAACGCGGCGTTCGTTGCCCCGGGGGCGCGGTACGCCGCCGTACTGGGCTTGTTGACGACAACGTCGTAGCCGTCGATCATCACATTCGGAATATCGTACGCCGCAAAAACACACATGCTCGCGGGAATCACCATCGCACCGGGAAAAGCGCCCGCCTCGTAGGCCAACGACGCCTGGGCGGCCACCATCGTGCCGTCGTTCTTGACGCCCATCTTGACTTTGATGTGCGATCCCGGCGTGGGCCCGGTTCCTTCGAGCACGTCCGCGCGGCTCATTACGATCTTCACCGGATGTCCGCTCTTCTTCGACAGAAGCGCCGCGACCGGATCGATGTAGACCGGGATCTTGCCACCGAACCCGCCGCCGATCTCCGTCGGTGTCACGCGCACCTGCGAGACCGGCTTTTCGAGAATCGCCGCCGTCGTGTCACGAATCGTGAACGGCCCCTGCGTGCTGGTCCAAATCTGAATACGGCCGTCGTTGTTCCAAAGCGCCGTCGTGTTGTGGGGCTCGATGTATCCCTGGTGAACGGTCGAGGTATCGAACTCTTTCTCAAGAATCAAGTCCGCGTCGGCGAAACCCTTTTCGATGTCACCCTTTTCGTGGCGGAAGTGACTTGCCACGTTGCTCAATTTGTCCGTCGGCTTGCCCAACTCCGTCGTGGTTAGGTCGTCGTGCAGGAGCGAGGCGCCTTCTTTCATCGCCTCGGGCGCCGTGAGAACCGGCGGCAGTGGCTCGTATTCCACCTCGATCAAGTTCAGCGCTTCAAGCGCGTCATGCACACTCGCCGCCGCCACGGCTGCTACGGCGTGTCCGCGGTAGAGGACCTTGGCGCGTGCCAACACGTTATTGCGAATGAAGGCGAGCCTCGTCAGCCCCTCGCCGAGATCGACTGTCTTGTCGCCGGCATCAGCAATGTCCGCCGACGTCACAACCGCCCGCACCTGAGGATGCGCTTCGGCTTTGCTGGTGTCAATCGATTTGATACGCGCGTGGGCATGCGGGCTGCGTAGAACGGCCCCATGAATCAGCCCGGGCAAAGTCACGTCAGCCCCGTAGATTGCGCGTCCGGTTACTTTGTCCGCGCCATCATGCCGCACCGGCCGTGTGCCAACAACATCGAATGTTTTGGTCGCGAGGACCATACTGGGCTCATAGCTTTGGTCGCTCATCTTGCCTCCTGCATCTTCTCGGCGGCGGCCTGTACGGACCGCACAATTTTGTCGTACCCCGTGCAACGGCACAGATTATTCGCCAACCAGAACCGAATCTTCTCTTCCGACGGGTTGCTGTCCTGATCGAGCAAAGCCTTCGCCGCAACGAGAATGCCCGGCGTACAAACGCCGCACTGCAAGGCCGCGCCTTCCAGGAAGCACTGCTGAATCGGGTGCAGTTCGTTACCCGCGGCGATACCTTCGACCGTCGTGATTTCCTTGCCTTCGGCCTCGACGGCCAACACCAGGCACGACGTCACGATCCGTCCGTCGAACATCACCGTGCAAGCGCCGCAGTTGCCGTCATTGCAGCCCTCTTTGGTGCCGGTCAAGCCGAGCTCGTCGCGCAGCACCTCGAGCAGACTCTGGCGGGGCTCGCAGAGGAACTCCACCTGTTCACCGTTGAGTTTCGTTTGAACTTGAACTTTTCGCGGCATTAGTTGTTCCCCCTGGCCCGCTCAACCGCGATGTGCAACGCGCGCCGCGTTAGCACTTCGCACAAGTGCTTGCGGTATCGCTTCGTACCTCTCATGTCATCGATCGGTTTGGCCGCTTGCTTGGCGATCTCGGCGGCACGTTGGATGCTCTCGTCGTTCACCGGCTGTCCGGCCAATGCCTCGCCGGCCTCTTTGACAAACAGCGGCGTGGGCGCGACCGAGGCCAGCGCCACCCTCGCCGAGGCAAAGTTGCCGTTGTCGAGTACCACCGAAACGCCGGCGCCCGCGACAGCAATATCCATCTCGTTGCGTGGAATGAACCGAATGTAGTGCGCGCCCGAATGTGGCTTCGGAGCCGGGAAATGCAGTGAAACCAACAGTTCACCTGGCTTCAGGACATTCTTTCCGGGTGCTATACAGAAATCCTCGACCGCAATCGTTCGCGCACCGTCAGGACCCACAACACGGCCGCTTGCTTCGAGCGCAATCATGGCCGGAACAGCGTCGGCGCTCGGTGCAGCATTGCAGAGATTCCCGCCCAGTGAGGCCCGGCCCTGGATCTGTGTGCCACCGATCAACGACGCGACATCGACCAGTCCCGGGTAGTGTTTTTTAACGTCCTCGTTCTCGTAGACGCGGTAGCACGGCACGGCCGCGCCGATCGTCAACCCCGACGAATCATCCCAGGCAATTCCGTTCAGCTCGGGGATCTCTTTGATATCGACGACCCAGTCGGCGGAGCGAAAACCGCCACGAAGCTGCACCAAAACATCGGTTCCGCCGGCGAGAACGCGCGCTTTCTCACCGTGTTCGGAGAGCAATCGCACCGCCTCGTCGACGGACTCCGGTCGAGCATACTCAAACCACTGCACGGCTCCTCCATCGCGACGCCCGCCAAGTTGGACACAGGCGTCAAAGTAGGATTATACGCGCCGTGGCCTTCGTCCGTCCGCTACAAGCCTCTGTCGACAATCAGGTCGCGGTGGAATCTCATGCGCCCGAGAGGCGAGCCGTCAGCAGCCACACAAGCGACCCCCGCGGGCGTGGCGATGTCGCCGGTACATCGACCATGGCGATCGCCCCCTTCTTGAGTGCAATCCCGTAGGACGGCGTACCCGTCAGGAAGCAAACAAAATCACTCAGCAGCGGATTGTGCCCGACAACCATCAGTTCGTCGCCTGTGCGGTGAACCAGAACCTCTTGCCACAAATCGACCGAGTTTTGGTACGGAACCAGAGCCTCGGTCTTGACGATCTCGCCGGTAAAATCGAGAACTTCCTTCGCGACGTCCGCCGTTTGTACGGCGCGCACGTAGGGGCTCGTCAAGATGATGTCCGGCCGAACGCCGGCCTCGCGAGCCGTCCGCAGAATATTTTGCAGCTTCTCGACGCCATTCGGCGTTAGCTCACGCGTCGAGTCATCCTGCCCCGGGGCGGCGTCTTCGGCAATCCCGTGCCGGAAAACGTAGATTCGCATACCGCCCCAGGTTACCAGGACTTCCCGTGCTAACGACTGGCGGCTTTGCTTCGTTCCTCCTCGCGAACCAGCTTCTTCGCCGTCTTGACGAGAAACAGGAACTCGGCCCTCCGTCCGTAGTCGTCTGAGCCCAGCGCTGAGTTCGCATGCTTGAACGCGCGGTCGAAGTCTGCGTCGCCCTTGTATTCCGAGTCCCGCAGCAGCAATCCATATTCCGCCACCGCGAAAGCAAACACCATCTGCCGTGACGGCTCCTCATCAGGCCCGGCCTCTTTCAGCGTTCGAACCAGCAGTCGGCTCTTCTTCGCATCGGGCTGCTTGTAACGCAGCTTCACTGTCAGCACTTCGTGACTCGTGTCCGTGCCACCCTGTGCAACCATCTGCTGATACTTCAACGGATCGACCCCCGGAACGGGTTCGTCCGAGTCGGCCGGGATGATCTCGTAGAGCGCCGTCACGGAATGGCCCGCGCCCAGGTCGCCGGCATCCTTCTTGTCATCGTTGAACTCCTCATCGCGGAGCCGTCGGTTCTCGTAGCCGATGAGCCGGTAAGCCTTCACTTTCGTCGGATTGAACTCAACCTGGAGCTTTACATCTTTCGCGACGGTCAATAGCGTCCCGCCCATCTGTTCGACGAGCACCTTGCGACCTTCAAGCAGGCTGTCGATGTAGGCGTAGTTGCCATTGCCGTGATCGGCGAGCTTCTCCATCTTCGAATCCTTGAGATTGCCGGTGCCGAAACCGAGCACCGTCAGGAAGACACTGTGTTCGCGCTCACGCTCGATGATCTTGACCAGTTCGCCATCGCTCGACACGCTCACGTTGAAATCACCGTCCGTCGCCAAGGTAACGCGGTTGTTGCCACCCTCCATAAAGCTTTCCCGAGCGAGTTTGTAGGCGAGTTGGATCCCCGCACCGCCCGCGATGGAACCGCCCGCTTGCAGGGCATCGATTGCCCGCAGCATCTTCTCCTTCTCGGACCCATGTGTGGGATCAAGAACCAAGCCCGCCGCCCCCGCATAGACAACGATCGCCACACGGTCCTGCGGACGAAGTTGGTCGATCAGCAAGGCGAGCGCTTTCTTCAGCAGCGGCAGCTTGTCGTGCGACGACATCGAGCCCGAAACGTCCAGTAAGAATACCAAGCTGTTCGGCGGCAGGTTCTCGGTGGCAATCGGTTTCGACCGCAGCGCGATATGAGCCAGCCGATGCCCCTGCTTCCACGGACAGTCGCTCATCTCAGTCGTGATGCTGAACGGTTGATCCGCGGGCGGATCTCCGTATTCGTAATCGAAGTAGTTGATCAGTTCCTCGATCCGGACGGCATCCGCCGGCGGCAGCCTTCCCTCGCGCAGGAAACGGCGGACATTGGCGTAGGAAGCGGTGTCGACATCGATGGAGAAGGTCGAAAGCGGTTTGCGACGCGCCCGAACGAACCCTTTCTTCTTGATGTGGTCGTACTGCTCCGTGTTGAACTCACCTGCCAAGCCGGAGTAACTCTGCAACCGCGCCTGCTTCGACAGCCTACGCCGGGAGCGGCCTCGACCGAGGTAGATGCAGACTGTGTGGTGAGTACCGCAGCGGATGCCTCGACCATAACCGTCTCGGCTACATTGCCGACCTCCAGCACGAAGTCCTGACGCAGCTTTCCACTCGGCCGAACCTCAAGCGCAAGCTCCCGATTCTTAAACCCCTCCAGCGCGACCGTAAACTTGTAGATCCCCAGTACAAGCGTCTGGAACCGGTATCGCCCCTTTTCGTTCGTTGTAAGTTGAACAATCTTTCCGGTCTCGATATGCTCCACCGTGACCGAAGCACCGGGAATCACCGCTCCCGTTTGGTCCGTAACGACCCCATAGACGACGCCGACACTGTCCTGCGCCGACAACGCAAATGCAAATAACATTCCCAGGAAGGCAAAACGCACAATCGCTTTCATCGTGATCTCCTATCTCGGGAACGCCCCGTTAGAGTTACGTCTCGTTGAGACCACAGAGGTCCACAAAAGCGACCATCGAAGCCGGCTGCCGTCGCCGAAATGTGACGAAGATTACAAACTCCCCCGGACCGCTTGCGACCGAGCGACCTCGGTTCGGCACGATTGCCGAACTTACCGAAGCATTGTCAAGTATTTGGAAAGCAACGCCGTGAGCGGCGCAAATTTACTCAGAAAGAGGCATTTGCTGCTCGATCTCGCGCCAAGCGCTGATCTTCAGCCGCCGGCAGACCCAGCACAAACAATCCGACTGCTCTGTCGCCCCCGCCTCGCCACAAACCTTGCAGGAGAACGTCTTCGGCGGAGTCGGACGGAAGATGTCTTCGCGAGCCGACTTCAGTACCGCAGGGTCGATCACGGTGTCTGTCTTTAAGTCCTTGGGGCCGACTTTGTGGCGCATGGTTACCTCTGCCTCATCGACGTGGCTTTAGCTAAACCCGCCGCGTTCGATATGCGAACAGAACACATACTATAGACCGGGAGCCGTGGTAAGTCCATACCACCTTTTTGCTCCCCTTCTCAGTACTTTGACGCGTCCTCCCGGCAAGTGGTTGCCTGACCCTCGGAAGGCCGTATCCAACTGTTCTTTTATCGTCGCACACCCTGCAAGTTTCACTACCTTTGATGGAGTGGGCGGAACTCGGAGCCTGTGATAACATAAGGCCTCTCGTGGAACGCAAATCAGACACCCGCGCGGCGGCAGCGGTGCGGTCGCCTCTCCGCAAACGAGGCATCCGACTGACGCGTCAGCGTGAGTTGCTCTTCGAGATCATCAACAACGCCCACGACCATCTCGACGCCGACCAGCTCTATGAGTTGGCGAAGAAAAGGGACCCTAAGATCAACCGGGTCACCGTCTATCGCACGCTGAAGTTACTCAAGAACGAGGGCTTAATCGACGAGCTCGACCTGATGCATTTCGATGGCGAGCAGCACTACTACGAGACGCGCCTCAAACAAGAGCACGCACACATTGTCTGCCTGCGTTGCGGCGCCGTTCAGGAGTTTTTTGGCGACCCCCTGCGGCACCTCCGCGAGCAGATCGAGTCGGGCTTCGGTTTTCAGATTCTAGTCAGCCGCAGCGAAGTGGGCGGCTATTGCGCGGACTGTCAGAACACACTACCAACTGAGGAATTACTGTCTCGGGAGGGTGAGCCCAGCCCTTCGCGCCGCAAGGCTTTGCGTCCGCGCTCCCGTTCCCGGACGGGCAGTTAAGGCACAGCGCTTTCGACTTCGGAGATGCCAACCGCAAGTCCCCGCCCACCTTCGACGGGCGCCACCGAACAAGAACCGCTAAAGCTTGCCGTGGTGGATGCCGCGGGCGAAAAGGCCTTCTTCGAGGTCAATCGCAGCCCCTTCCGGATCGGGCGTCTCCCGGGCTGCGAAGTCACGCTGCAAGACAACCGCATCTCAAGAAAACACGCCCAGATCCTGGTCGAAGACGGTACATATTTCCTCGAGGACTGTGATAGCCGTCATGGCGTGTTCGTTAACGGCGACAAGGTCGACCGGCACGAGTTGACGCACGGTGACCGCATCGAGTTCGGCATCGAAGACTCCTACCGCCTCGTCATCGGCGAAGAACAAGAGCCCTCTTCGCTCATCCAAAAGTTCGCCCAAATGCCGGACGCGAGAGATAGCCCCACGGGTGACCTCGGCCGGCTTAGTGCCGTACTTGGCGTGGTGCGCGCGCTGCAATCTTCGCTTGCCCTTGATGACGTTCTGACCGCCGCTGTCGACGCGGCACTCGCGGTGACCGACTGCGAACGCGGGTTTCTCATGCTGACCTCGAAGACGGGTGCGCTTGAGGTTCGGGTTGCGAGGAACAGAGCCCACCAGAGCCTCTCCGAAGAGGAGTTGCGCCTGCCAACGGGCCCGATCGAAAAGGCGCTGTTGGGGCGTCGAGATTTGCTCTCGATGAGCTTCGATCCGCTGCAAGCCGAAGCCGATGACGCCGACACGGGCAAAACGCTTCGGGCCCTAAATCTCAAACGTGTACTCTGCGTCCCGCTCATCAAGATCCGATTGGGGCAAGAGCACGAAACGAGTCTGCTTTCACCCAAGCAAGACACCTTGGGCGTACTCTACATGGATTCGAAGACCGCGATCGAAGATCTGTCAACAAGCAACCGCGAGCTTCTGCAAACCCTGGCGATCGAGATTTCCTCCGTTCTCGAGAACGCCCGCCTGCTCGACGAAGAACGCCAAAAGAAGAGGCTCGAGAATCAGCTTGCGATTGCCCGCGACATCCAAGTTTCGATGCTGCCGGCGACGCTGCCGCAAGACGGCTGGCTCGTGGCCACCGGCCACAGTGACGCCTGTTACCAAGTCGGGGGAGACTATTTCGACGTCACCCCTTATGAGAACGACCACTGGGGCGTCGTCTTGGCCGATGTCTCCGGCAAAGGCGTCTCGGCGGCGCTGCTCGCGTCGCTGATTCAGGGCGCATTCTTCTCCGCCGTCAATCTCGAAACCCATCTGTCGGAAACGATTTCGCGTATCAACCGCTACGTTTGCGAGAGGTCCCGGAGCGCGCGCTTCGCTACCGTCTTCTACGGGTTGATCCATCGCGACGGCTTGACGAAGTGGGTCAACGCGGGCCATTGCCCGGCGATGCTGGTCCATCGATCGGGTGAAGTCGATATGCTCGAAGCTGGTACTGTGCCGCTCGGCCTATTTGTTGAGTCCGAGTTCCCGGTCACCGAAACCCGCCTCACGGTTGGTGACAAGCTTGTCGTCTACAGCGACGGTGTCTCGGAAGCGACCAATTGGTCAGGCGAGCAATTCGGGGAGAAGCGGCTTGAAGAGGTTCTCACCGCGCATGCTGCCCTACCGGCCGGCGAACTCTATGAGAAGGTCCGGCACGAGTTGGCGGAATTCACGTCCGGAGCTGAGCAGGATGACGACGTGACGTTGCTCGTACTCGGCTATCAAGGCTGACCGACTACCCGCCCCCGCGAAGAACCTTCGCTTTCCCACCTTGCGGGGCTTGTCCGCCGTCAGGGGTTCTTCGGCCGCATCGCTCAGCGCACAACGGGGCAGAGTAGAAAGTGTAGGGACGCTCCATTGGCATGGCCACCCGCCCGACAACTCGAAACGGGGGAGTTTCGGGGTTCGGAAACGGTTTCAAGCAGGCGCCTCAGTGCAGGTGTCGACTCTGCCGTGCCCGGTCAGTGTGAAGTACCATAGTGCTGCCATGACGCCGCCCCTCTCCCGCGCACTCCTCGTAACCGCGCTACTCTTTAGCACTTTTTGCAGCCCTCCGGATGAGCCCATGGCGGAGACACAAGAATGGATCGAACAAGAGTCGCGTAATCGCCTGACCCAAATCGAAGGTTCTCTCCAACTGCCCGGGCTCGAGCAACCGGTCGAGATTCTTCGCGACACATGGGGCGTCGCCCATATCTATGCCAAGACGACACACGATCTGTTCTTTGCGCAGGGCTTCGTGGCCGCGCAAGACCGCCTCTACCAGATCGAGATTTGGCGGCGTACCGGTGCGGGCGAACTGGCCGAGATCTTCGGACCGGAGTTCGTCGAGCGGGACCGGATGGCCCGCTTGGTTCGCTATCGGGGTGACATGTAGGCCGAGTGGGAAAGTTATTCGCCCGATACCGAAGCCATCGCGACCGCTTTCGTTGGCGGCGTGAACGCTTTCATCACCCAGGCAGGTGACCGATTACCTATCGAATTCGAGCTGCTCGATTTCAAGCCGGGCGAATGGAAGCCGGAACACTGCGTGCTGCGCATCGCCGGGCTGATGATGACCCGTAACGCGCAGCGAGAAGTCGCACGCGCCGAAATGGTCGCGCGCCTCGGAATTGAGATCACCGAGAAGTACCTTCCCACCGACCCCGTCGTAACGCTCGCCCCTGACCCGGACCTCAACCTCGACGGACTCGATGCCCGCGTGATCGCCACCTACCGCGGCGCGACCGAGATCCCCTCGCTGCTCTCGCAGGATGCCAGCAACAATTGGGCCATCGACGGCACGCTCAGCGAAACCGGGAAACCATTGCTGGCCAGCGACCCCCACCGCTCTGTCATCCTGCCGTCGTTGCGCTATTTCGTGCACCTCGTCGGCCCCGGCTGGAACGTCATCGGAAGCGGCGAGCCCGCGCTTCCCGGTGTTGCGCTCGGCCACAACGAACACGCCGGCTGGGGTTTCACAATCGTGCAGCACGACCAGGTCGATCTCTACATCGAGCAGGTCAATCCAGAAAACCCCCACAAGTACCGCTACAAAGACAATTGGCTTGACATGGAGATCGAGACGCAGACGATCAACGTTAAAGGTCAAGAACCAGTCGAGGTCGAGCTTAAGTACACGCGCCACGGCCCCATCATCTGGGAGGACCTGGCCAACAACCGCGTCGCCGCCGTCAAATGGGCGGGCGAGGAACCCGGCACCGCCGGCTACCTCGGGAGCCTTGCCACCGACCGCATCAAGAACTGGGACGACTTCGTCGAGGCCATGACACGCTGGAAGATCCCCGCCGAGAACATTGTCTACGGCGACGTCGAAGGCGACATTGGATGGATCCCCGCCGGCATTGTCCCCATCCGGCCCGACTGGAAGGGGTTGTTACCGGTTCCGGGCCATACCGGAAAGCACGAATGGTCCGGCTTTCGAACCGTCGATCAGCTACCGCAAATCCATAACCCGGCGCAACACTACGTCGCCACCTCGAACCACAACATCAAGCCTAAAGACCATTCCTACGACATGGGTTTTGATTGGTCCGAGCCCTACCGCTTCAACCGCGTCAACGAGGTCTTGAGCCAATGAAAGAAATTCACCGTCGACGACTTCAAGAAACTCCAGCACGACGAGATGTCGCTGCCGGCCCGTCGCCTGATCGGAATGCTCAAGCAAGTTCCACAAGGCGGCTCCGACGACTTCCAGCAGGCCCGCGGACTTTTAGAAGACTGGGACCAGATCGTCGACCGCGACTCGCAAGCCGCCCCGCTCTACGAAATCTGGCAGGAGGAAACGCTCGTGCCGAGATTCGTCGAGGCCGAGTTACCGCCCGACGCCTGTGACCTCGTCGCACGTAATATCAAGCTGCCTACGTTGTTCGATCTGTTAGAGCGGGCTCCGTCGGGGCAGCGGAACAGCGTCATCACCGAATCGCTGGAGAAGGCTTTTGCGAGGACGCAGCAAGTCCTCGGGAACGATGTTGCAAGCTGGCGTTGGGGTTCCATCCACCGCGCGACCTTCGCCCACCCGCTCGCCAATACCGAAGCGCGCGCCGCCGTTTTAGATCGTGGCCCGGTTGAGCGCGGCGGCGACGCGTACACGCCGAACCGTTCACCGGGGCTGAACTACACACAGGTCCATGGAGCCTCGTACCGCCACATCCTCGACTTCGACGATTGGGGCCGGTCTGTCTTTACCAGCGTCCCCGGCCAATCCGGCCAACCCGAAAGCCCGCACTACAGTGACCTCGTGGACCTCTGGGGCAACTACGAGTATGCCCCGCTGGTCTACAGCCGCGAAGCCGTCGAAGCGAATACGGCCAACAAGCTGATGCTTGAACCGGCCCCGTAGAGCGCGAATCGCTACTACTGCAACCAGCGCCCACGCCGCCGTTCCGCCGCCCGCACTTCCTTCTCATTCATCCCCAGGTGATGGGCCAGTTCGTGCCACAGGGTGTCGTAGATCACCTGCGGAACATCCCGGTTGGAGGGCGCGGCCCGCTCGATCGGCCCCTGGAAAAGCGTCACGCGGTCGGGCATCGCCATCGTATAGCCATGCCCACGCCGCAACAAAGGCACTCCCTGATACAGCCCCAGCAACGTGTGCCCCCGTGCAACACCGGCCGATGCGAGTTGCTCGTCGGACGGCTCTTGCTCGACGAAGATCGCCACATTCGCAAACCGCTGCCGAAACTCGTCCGGGATATTTTCCCAGGCGTCTTCAACCAAAGCCTCGAATCGTTCCCGGTCCATCGCCGCCGCTCATTTTAGCCGCGCGACCGATCTGTAAAGGAACAAGTTTCGATCTACGTGAGTGCTGTCTTCCAGCAACTCCCCTAGAATAGAAGCAGTTGTTCCCGCATGCGGGTATGGGCTTTGGGGTCTGCCCTATGGCTGGCCACGGTGTCGACGGTGTTCGGTGCCGAAATCGAGCGCCGGTACGCGCCCACAATCGGTGAAGGTGGCGTCGTCAACGCCGCCAGTTTTCGTCCTGCGCCCGAAAATGTAGTCGTCCCCAACGGCATCATCTCCATCTTCGGCATCGATCTCGCCCTCCGCACTAAGACAGGCCCTCCGCACTAAGACAGTCGGCATGGGTGACCTGCAGCAAGGCCGTCTGCCGCTGTCGCTCGGCGGCGTTACAGTCGACGTCGGTGGCATCCCCGCGCCGCTCTACTTCGTCTCCCCCGGACAGATCAACGCACAGGCTCCCTCGACCCTGCCTCCCAACCAGGTCACCGTGCGGGTCTTCCGCGAAAGTCTTCTCAGCAACGAAGTCACCGTCAAGGCCGCCAAACTCGACCCCGGTCTATTCATGTTCGTCGGACGGCCAATCATCACTCACCTCGACTACAAGCTCGTCGGACGCGGCGAGTTCGAGGGCTCAACACCAGCTCACCCCGGCGAATACGTCGTCCTGTTTGCCACCGGTATGGGACTAACCCTGCCGCCTGTCTTGGCGGGCCAGTTGCCGATGTTCGCCGCACAGACCCTCGCGCCCGTGCGCGTTTGGGTCGGCGAACGTCTCCTCGAAGGCGCCGCGTCCATCCAATACTCCGGCCAGGCCCCCGGACTCACCGGTGTCTATCAGATCAACCTCCTTCTCCCCCTCGATGTTCCACTCGGCGATCCGGAAATCATCGTCGATACCCGCACGCAGCCCGGTTTGACCATCGCCATCGACCCCACGCCGGAACCGGCCCCAGACCCGCCCAAGACCTATTCCGACGTAGGGACACGGCATGCCTTGCCAGCGACCCCCGCGAACGCCACGCCAAGGTCTAAATAGAAATTCCCTACAATCAGGAGCTTGTCCGGCCAGTGTCGGACGGAGAGAATAAACTTCATGCGGTTTTTCGCAGTCGCACTGCTACTGACCCTCGGGTCGCTAGCGCACGCGCAATCCAACCAATACGACATTCTTCTCAAGGGCGGACACGTCCTTGATCCCAAGAACGACCTCGACGCCATCCGCGATGTCGCTGTCCGCAATGGGCGGATCGCGGCAATCGGCGAGAACCTCTCAGGCGCAAACGCTAGACGCACTATCGACGTCAGTGGCCTCTACATAACACCCGGCCTGATCGACATCCACTACCACGCCTTCGCCGGGACCGAGAACAATTCGATCACCGCCGGGTTGTCGAGCATCTTTCCGGACCACGTCACCTTCGGTTCATGCGTAACGACGGTCGTCGATGTGGGCTCGTCGGGTTGGCGGCGCTTTGAGGATTTCCGCCGCACCGTCATCGACAAAGCGCGTACGCGGGTTTTTGCGATGATCAACATCGCCGGAACCGGCATGATCGATTACGATCTGGAACAGCACCCTTTGGATCTTGACGCGAAGAAGACCGGGGAGATGGCCAAGAAGCACAGCGACGTTGTCGTCGGCATCAAGTCGGCGCACTGGCGGCCTCCGACCTTCCTCTCGGTCGAACGAGCAATCGAGGCCGCCGAAATCGCCGATATCCCCATCATGGTCGACTTTGGCTATTTCTTACCGGAGCGCCCCTACGAGCAAATGGTACTCGAGCTTCTTCGTCCCGGAGACATCAGCACGCACTTCTACCGCTGGCCCGCGCCGCTACTCGACGAGAACGAGAAGGTCCGCCCGTACCTCTATAAGGCTCGTGAGCGGGGCGTCAAGTTCGACGTCGGCCACGGCAGCGGCAGCTTCCATTTCCGCAACGCCGAGCCGGCAGTCAAACAAGGGTTTTGGCCCGACTCGATCTCAACCGACTGGCATCGCGGATCGAACAACGGCGCCATGATCGACATGGTCAGCCTGATGTCGAAGTTCCTCGCCATGGGCGTTCCCTTGGACGAAGTCATCCGGCGCTCGACCACGAATCCCGCCTCGCAGGTCAAGCATCCCGAGCTGGGCCAGCTCGCCGTTGGCGCCGAAGCCGATCTCGCCGTCCTGCGTCTCGACCGTGGCAAGTTTGGCTTCCTCGACGCCACCAGACGAGGCCGTATCGAAGGCACCGAGCGCCTCGGCTGCGAAGTGACGGTGCGAGCCGGCCGAGTTGTCTTCGACTACAACGGCCGGACTGGCGAACCGTGGCGCGACGCCGACATCCGGTATCCCACCCGATGAGAACTTTGCACGTGAGCGGTGGCTCCGTTGTTATAGTCTGGTCCGGCAATCCTGTGAACCCCTATGTCTGAAACCGACCTCTCCGCTCCACCACCCTTTGGCTCCCCCGACCTCCGGCTTCCCGACGAACTCCGCGCGCCACTCAAGAAGCATCTGGCCGATCTGCACGAGCAGTACCGCAAGCTCAGGTGGGCGGGCCGCACCGGATTCGGCAAACGCCCCGCCCTCGTCGTCATCGACCTGGCCCTTAAGTGGACCAAGCCCGCCAGCTATCCGCTCGGCAGCAACATCGATTCGATCGTCGACGCAACCCGCCAAGTCGTCGACGCCGCGCGCGCGGCCGAGATCCCGATCTTCTTCACGACCTACGACTTCGATCCGGCCGAGCCGCCTTCACCTCACGACCGCAAAACCGAAGGCGCGATCCGCGAAGATCCCGATGCCTCGCTCTACGCGATCGACGAGCGCCTCGACCGCCGCCCCACCGAAAAGATTGTCCGCAAGAAATATGCTTCGGCGCTACGTGCGACGAATCTCGAGATGAACCTCGCCGCGCTCGGCATCGACACGCTCATCGTGACCGGTGTTAGCACGAGCCACTGCGTCTATGCCACCTGCCGCGACGCCGCACACACCTACCGCGTCATCGTCCCACGCGAGGCCGTCGGCGAGCGTTGCGAGATCATGCACGAAGTGAACCTTCTTGACATCGACATCGATCTCGGCGACGTTATGCCGGTCGCCGACGTGGTCAACCACATTCAGGGACTCAAGTAGCGATGTCCTAGCCAAGCCTTTGTTGTATCTATTGCCCGAACGGCCCTTGGCCGCCCGTACTCTGGATGACAATTTCCACGCGGCGATTCTGCTGCCGCCCCGACACGTTCTGGTTGTCCGCGATCGGGTTTGTTTCGCCGAAACCGACGGTCGAGATGATCTCAGCCGCGACACCTGATTCAGCAAGATAGTCCGCTACGGAAACTGCCCGCTTTTCTGAGAGCGCTTGGTTCAAACGATCACTGCCGGTGCTGTCAGTATGACCCTCGACGCTAAGCACGATCTCCGGCGTCACGAGCAGAATCCCCGCCACACGGCTCAGCACTTCCCGCGCCGGTCCGCGCAGGGTCGATCGGCCCAAATCAAACAGAATGTCCGGCAGATTCACGATCACGCCACGCGCGGTCTCCTTCGTCTCAACGACCTTGCTCAGCGCACCTTGCAGCCGGGATCGTGCGGCATTCGCATAGCGATCCGCTTCCGCCTTCAGGGCCGCCAACTTCTTCGCTTCCGACTGCGCGGTTTCCATCATGTCCTGCGCCCGCCGTTGCTGAATCTGCGCGTCGCGCGCCGCTCGTTCGGCCTCAGCCTTGGCTTCCAATGCTTCCTTGCGCTCGCGGCGGGCGAGCGCGGCTTGCTCGCGTGCCTCCGTAGCCGCTGCCTCGGCTTCGGCCTTCGCGACACGTAAGCTATCCAACTCATCGCGTTGGGCCTGCTCCTCCGCAAGCTTGCGGTTTCGAACTGCCACACGGTACGCCTCAAAGCTAAGCCGCACCGCCGTGCGCGCCTGCACGCCAAAGCGCTGCTCGTCCATGTCGGGACCGAAGGTCTCCAGCGCCCCGATCACCGCATCACGTGCTCTCGCCAACTCGTCAGGCGCCCAACGGCCGGCTCCCTCTCGCTCGGCGAGGTTCAAAGCCGTTGTCGCCTGTTGCCGCTCTGTTCGATAATTCCCTTCGAGGACTTCTTCATTCACGAGAGTCTGCCGGTCTGCGTTGTAGTGCCCTTCAAATCCGCGGTACTTCACAACCGACGTCTGCATCATGTTGCCCCGCAGCAGGCTCGCCGACGAGTTTTCCAGCACGATGAACGAGCTTGGCTCATCCACTAGAAAGTGTGGCTCGGCCGTGACGAACATACCAAACGTTGTCAATGGCGTCGCCGCATCCACCCGGCTGCGGTGTCCGCGTTGAATCAACTCCCCCGCATTCATCGCGACGCCCTCGGGCGAAACCGTCCACAGGACATACGTATTGAAGTCACCCCCGAACATAACTGCCGGCTTGAGGTGCTCCAGCCTGACGTCGATCTCCGTCGTCCCGCGACGTCGCCGTACCGTCGCTTGACCGGTCGCGAGCGGAAGTCGCTCAGTGCCGACAAAGCGCACCCGCCCCTCCGTCCGCTCCGGGATGGTCACTGCCAGACTCTCGCGCTCCTCGGCGGGCGGCGCTTCCTGGGCTGGCGCCGCAACGACACTGGCGCACACGGCCGCCAAAACCCACAGCCATCCAGGTAATCTCTGCATGCTATTCATGTGTCTCTTAGGATACCGGCGCATCCCACCCTCAGGGAACCACGCCGCCCGGAATCACGTTCTAATTTGCTAATTGGCAGATCTCGTCACATGGCGAGGCGAAGCGCGTGAGAAGATCTCCGTGTGGTGAGACAAGCAGGAGGAAGCCGGAGAACAGCCGCAGCCCTAACCATCACATCCGTCCATAGACCTTCCGCCAATCCTCCGCCGCCAAGCCATTCAAATCCCAAACCACCACGCCCTCACGCAACGTCAACTCGCAGCGTAAGCGCTTCGTCCCATCCAAGCGCACGTCACGCACATCCAGGAACCCGAACTCGCCGTGCTCCATTCGCAAGACGGCGATGTCCGCCACCGCCCCGACGCTCAAGTGCCCCAGCTCCGGCCGCTTGATCTGCATAGCCGGCGCAATCGTCGACATCTCGATCACTTTGTCGAGTGACACACCAAGGTTCAGGAACTTCGACATCACGTTCGTCATGTCCTTCATCCCACCGTTCATGCTGATCACATGCAGATCTGTCGAGATAGAGTCCGGCAAAAAGACCTGACGTACGGCCGGTACCGCCTGACGCCACCAGAAGCTGCCTCCACCGTGCCCCACGTCAAACTTCACGCCGCGCTTCCGCGCCTGAAACAGGTAGTCCCGCACTTTCCCCTTGTCATCGAGCATCGGCACCGAGCCATGGTAAGTGTGCGTATACATGTCGCCCGGACGTAGATGTTCAAGCACCATCTCCTCAAATGGCCGCTCTCGTTGGAACGTCCCAAAGTCGACCATCACCGGGATGTCCGCCAACTTGCCCGCCTCGACAGCGCGGTCCACGGCCTCCCAATCCGGCGCGCGATAGTGTGCCGTCTTGATGCCCACCACGAAGTCCTTGTACTTCCTCGCGGCCTCCGCGGTGGCCTTGGGGTCCATGTCGCCTACATCCTGCTCGTATTTCTCGCCGGCCTCGCCGTGCCCCACGGTGTTCAGCAGCGCCAATACTCGCGTGCGGACGTAGCCGCGGTCCGTGCTCACAAAGTCGATGATCTTCTTCTTGAAATCCGGGAAGTTCCGCCAGCCCGTCGTTCCCGCATCAACTGCCGTCGTCACACCGCTGCGCAGCGTGTGGCTGTCCACATAGACGTTCTGCTCGACGGGCAGCGTCCCTTTGAGCCCGCTGCCGCTGACGATATGCGTGTGGAGATCGATGAACCCCGGAGCCACATAAAGGCCGGACACATCAATCGTTTGCTTCGCCTTGGTTGACGCAATCTGCTCGGCGACCTCCGCCACCTTCCCGTCCGCAATCGCCACGTCACGCCGCGCACTGATTCCGTTCTTCGGATCGATCAGCCGCCCGCCCTTGAGTAGTAAATCGTAGGTTTGCCCCGTAACGGTCGCTACAGACTAGGCCAGCAACGGCAGCACAGTGAGAACAATGCGCATTCAACCCTCCGGTCCAGCAGGATACTCCAACTGATCAGTATCATGGGTGCCTTGGAGAAATCGTTGCGTAGGTGGGATCGCCAAAGGTTTCCCACCGTCACGAACCGCTACGAATCGCACCGGCCGCACCCCCGGAACCGGTAGGCGGCTCCGGCCAACAGAGCGAACCCAATCAGCACAACAATCTCCACAGCTCCTCCATCCTATCACCGGGTCACCGGCCCCTACACCGCTGTGTCGCACTTCAAGCACCCAACCGGACCGGTGATATAATAAAGCGCCATGCTCGGCCAGGTCGAGGCGGTCGACCTCGTCAAACAATTCCGCACATTTAAGCGCAAGGAAGGTCTTTGGGGTGCCGTCCAAGACCTCTTCTCGCGCGAATACTCGACCCTCCGTGCGGTCGACGGCGTCTCCTTCAGCATTCAGCCGGGGGAGATGGTAGGCTACATCGGCCCCAACGGAGCGGGCAAATCCACATCAGTCAAGATGCTCACCGGCATCCTCGTGCCGACCTCCGGCGAAGTGCGCGCGAACGGCCACGTCCCGTACCGCGAGCGCATGGCCTACACGCGTACCATCGGGGTCGTCTTCGGCCAGCGGACGCAACTCTGGTGGGACATCGCGGTCGTCGAATCGTTCCGCCTCCTCAAACGAATCTACGACGTCAGCGACGCGGACTACGAAGCTCGTATGGCGCGCTTCGACGAAATTCTCGAAGTCAACCGCTACCTACACCAGCCCGTTCGCAAACTGAGTCTCGGCGAACGCATGCGCTGCGACATGGCGGCGGCGCTGATCCACAACCCGCCGCTGCTATTCCTCGACGAGCCCACCATCGGCCTCGACCTGCTCGCGAAAGAGAACATCCGTCAGTTCCTCAAAGAGGTCAATCGGAACTTCGGCACCACCGTCCTGCTCACGACCCACGATCTTTCCGACATCGAGGAACTGTGCGACCGCTTGATGATTATCGACCGCGGACGCATCCTGTTCGATGGTCCACTCGATGAGCTTAAGCGAATGCTCTGGCGTCAGACGCAAATCAAGTTCGAGCTCAAGGACACGGCGCAAGGCGCGGCGATCGAGGTATTCAACCTTCCCGGCGTAGACAAGGAGCGCCTCGACGACCTCACCTACCGGCTCTCTTTCGATCGCGAGGATTTCACGTCCGGCGACGTGATCCGTCACGTTGTTTCCGCCGCCGAGATCCGCGACATTTTCATCGAGGCGGAATCGATCGAAGATATCGTCAAGCGTATCTACACCGGCGGCACGATCCCCGAGCTGCAACGGCGATGACGGCCACCGCAACGTTGCCCGGCCGCCTTGGGCACCTGCTCGAATTCTCGCGGATCGGCTTCGTCAATGTCCTCGCGTTCCGGCTGCGCTACTACACGGGGATCGTCACCTACCTGATCAACGTCACCGTCTACTACTTCATCTGGAAGGCCCTGTACGCCACCGACCCCAACTTCGCCGCCGGGTTCACATTCGCCGAGATGGTGACGTACGTTTCGGTCGGTTGGGTGATCCGTTCGGTCTACTTCAACAACATCGACCAGAACATCTCCCACGAGGTCATCGAAGGAAAGATCGCGCTGTCGCTGTTAAAGCCCGTCAGCATCCAGACGATGCAGATGGGCCGCGCGTTGGGCGAGGCCGCCTTTCGGCTAGTAATGCTCACGGTACCCGCCGCGATCGTCATCTCCCTCGTTTTCCCCGTGCAGGGGCCGGCGAGCGCCGTCCACTTTGGGTTCTTTACGGTAGCCCTCGGCGGCAGTATTCTGCTTACCGGCGCACTGAACTTCATCGTCGGCACGTTCGCCATTCGCATGAAGTCGATCCTGGGCCTGCTGCGAGCCAAGTACTTCGTGTTCGAGTTGCTGTCAGGACTGCTTGTGCCGATGACGATGTTCCCGGAGAGCGCCCAGAGGGTCGTCGCCTACCTGCCCTTCCAGCACATCGCCTATACACCGCTGCGCCTTTACCTCGGCAAGCTCAACGGCGCCGAAATCTATGAAGCACTCGCAGTGCAGTTTATGTGGGTCGGCTTACTAGCTGTGTTCGGTGCGTGGTTTTGGAGCGTCATGGTCCGCAAAGTCACCATCCACGGTGGGTAGCGGCATGAAGAGAGCTTGCTCGATCCGACCTGCTACTACCCCCTCGATTACTCCCCGAAAAAGAGAACCTTGGGTTGAACCTGGCCGTGATTCACAGCGAGGAGTCGAGCATGAATCTCGTAGGGGACACGTGTTCTCGCCACGGCGTCACGAACCGCCTCCGGATCGTCATCGAGGTGGTACGTACAAATCGCCATCTCGGGCCGGAAACGTTTCAGCGTCTCCTGCGCCCCCTTGATCGCTTCCCTCTCAGCGCCTTCGATGTCCATCTTGATGAAGTCGATCCGCTCTAAAGCGAGTTCTGAGACGATCTGGTCGAGCGGCACAACGGGGATCGACATGATTTCGACGTCGGCATCGGGCTGATGATGGAATGTGTGCCTCGCGGAATCGTGCACATCGCGTTCGAACCGGATCTCTGCCTCCTCGCTCCAGACGCCCTTTTCGATTAGGGTTACAGTTCCCGCGGCGATCTGCTCAGCGTAGTTCCGGCGCAAGCAAAGGATGTTCGACGGATCAGGTTCGATGGCGATTACTCTGATTGCGCCCTGGTCGAGTGCATAGCGCGTCAGGACCCCTACATGAGCGCCGCAGTCGATGACCGTATACCCCCTGGTTGATTCTGACGGTGTGCCCTTGATACACCTTGTCCTCGTAAATCTCCCGCAGCAGCCATGCGAGGGTACCTCGGCCGTCACCGCGGAGCCAGAAGTCGCCTTTGGGCGTTCGGTACTTGCGCAGGACTACATCATCGACTTGCTCTTCGTCAATCTGCTCAATGTCGATCGCGAAGTCGTCGTCGGTGGGGCACTCATCGTTTGAGAACGCGGCGCGATAGACGTCGTCCCACGACACCTCGTTAAGTTGGCCGCTTGCTTTGGCCGCGAGAAAGCTCCCACGCCAGTAACTGGAACACCCGATTGGCTCGAGGCTTGACCAGTAAACCCCTAGTGTGAATAAGCTGAGGGCAAGAGCCTTCGCCTGCCAACTCGACGAAACCAACACCGCGCCGATAGCGGCCACCCACAGGACGATCATATAGAGATCGTGAAAATGGAAGAACTGATCGGCCACAAGCAAGGCAGCGAGTAGTCCCAAGATCCAGAAGCCCTTCTTGTTTCCCGGTGTAGGCATCAAGCGGTTACTTTCCCGAGAAGATGCTCGCACTGTACAATTTTCTCGAGCAAGTCCAACGGACGATAGTAGTAGTGGTTGGTCGCTTCGTACGCGATGACCGAATGCCTCCGCGCGACCGCATAGAGCCGTCGTGCCAGCCCGATCTCGTCCCGCAGAATCCCGTGCAAGGCCTCACGCTGGCCGTTACTCGGTGCGCGGTCCCGCCACACGTAGAAGCGAACCTGATTCGCGACACTGCGGAAATGGATATGGCACGTTTCTGCGATCGCGAGGTCTTCCTCAGCCGCCGCGCGACGGCTCGCCGGAACCTCCTCCAGCGCGCGCTCGAACTCAGCAAGTCCAACACGCCACAACTTCGCCATCTTCGTGAACTGATCGGCTACCACTTCCGGCGGATAGTGACGACACCAATGTAGATAGTCGTCCTGGGGAAACAGCAGCATCGACATGCGGATGCCGGTCGGCTTCAGGCGCAGCAAATTCGCCGGTCCATGTTGCGTCGGAATGTTGTAGATCGCCACGCCGTACGGGAACTCTTCAAAAGCTCGGCTGAACTCGCTCCATGCTTTCACGATGCCGGGCGCGGCCTTCGCCCCGTAGCGCCGCCGGGCGACGCGCGTGAGCACATTCTCTTCCTTCGGCTCGGGTGAGTAGTAGTATTCCTTCGCTACTTCCAAATTAGGAGACGGATAGCCGCCCAGCGTCCACGACACCTGGAGGCCGCTAACGCCTTCCCGCCGCAAGCCGTCACAGTGGCACGCGATCAGGTTCGGCACGGGTATATACGGAACAGCGGAGATCTCCCAGGTATTGTTGAACTGTGTCTTCGCCATCGTGCGAACGCCGGCTTGCTTCGCGAGAGCCCAATGCGTCTTCGCGCGCGGCCCTGGGCCGACGACGGAAATCGAGTACTCGCCCGTGACGCTCTTCACGCCCCCGCGCTCGATCGGGATACTCCACTCACTCACGCTCTGCAAGCGGACATCCTTGGGCAGCTTCGGAATCAACTCCGTCGCCATATCGCCGCGCCAGCCCCAGTCCCAATGGATAACTTCCGCGTCCGGGCTCGACCGACGTACTCCTTGATAGACAGCGTCCAAGACCTCGCCCACCACAGCCCCCGGCGTCCGCTTCGAGCAGCGCGGACAGGCCGCGGGCCGGAACTTCGAGTGGCAGTTCGTCAGGTTCTCCGACATGGTAATCGTGAAAACCCCGCCCAACTCCGGCACTTCCTTGAACACGTGTGCCAAGCCGTTCGTCACCCACTCGCGGACCGCCGGGATCGACGTACACATGGCGTGAAAACCCTGCCGCTCCGCCCCGAGTATTTCCGGCCGGTCGCGAAAGAACGCCGGGCTTTGCGCTCGCGGTTCGTTGAAGTAGAGAAACAGCTTCATGCCATGCGCGCGGACGCGCCGCGCCAGCTCGCGCAGATTCGCAAGCCGTTCTTCCGAGCGATCACCGAATTCGGGAAAGACCTCGGACCTCGCGAGGCCGCTCAACACGCCCTGCATCCAGACGCCGTTCAGGCCCAAACGGGCAAGGCGTTCGAGGTAGTTGTCCGGAAATGGATCAAGGTCAGGCTCCAGCAACGGATCGCCATACAGTGCGAAATAGGAGTAGCAGTAGCGCGGATCAACGGCGGCCTCCCGTTGCACCTCGCCTCGGTTGAGATAAGGTCCGCCGTTCTCCTCAATCTGGTCAAGCAAATGGTGAACGCCCTGTCGAAGACCGGCGAGGTCTCCGCTCGCGAGCCGCACTCGTCTTTCGCCGACGTCGATCCGAAAGGTCTCACCTTGGTATCGCGCCGACGCCGATAAGCCGATCTCGATGAAGCCCTTTGTGCTCGATGCTTCCGAACCGATTGCCTGACGAAGGATCGTCTCCAAGCTCGGGAAGTCTTTGCTGATCGACCACCCCGACACATCAACTTGGCCTTCGCCGGCCCTCGCCCCTGGGTTAGCCGGGCGCAACACCTCATCCGACGTCAACCGCTCGATAAATGTAAACGGCTCCTCGGCCGGTCCCGAAGCAAGATCCCCAAGATGCTGCTTCACCGTGTTCTGAATCTCAGCTGCCCGCGACTTCTCCGAAGCGCTCGGCACCCGGTGCTTCACCGGCTCGCAGCGGGGTTTTGGCCCGAGCTTGTGGTCGAGAAAGTCATCCTCCTTGAGCGTGAATTCGAGCTTTTCGCGATCCCACCCAAGCAACGCAATCAATTGGTCATTCGGAAGCAGGTGCCAGTTCTGCCGAATCACCGTGATGTAGATGCGACGTAGGTGGTCATCGCTCAGGCGGGCCTTTGGGGGCAATCCCATTGACTGGCCAAGCTCCTCGACTTGACCCGTCGAAGCCCCTGCCACCTGAGCCATCCGGTCGAGATTCGCGAGTTCCCAGTTACGCCATACAAACTGATGCAGACGGCTCGGGAAGTGCGATTCTTCCAGCGGTTGCGGCGCGTCCGTGGGTGCGGTCTGCGCACTCAAAGCAGGCCCCAGCGCAGGCCACGTAGCGAGAGTTTCCAGAAAGTGTCGTCGTTCCATAGCGAGAGTGCGTTCAGTCTATCGCAGCCCTCTCGGTTGCAGCCCTGAGGAAGAAGCGGCGAGCAACTCAGAGAGTCCGCTGGGCATTGCGGGGTTATGCCTGTCGGGCTACAATAACCCCGCCGCTCCGCGTTCGAACGTAGCCTATGCGAGACCACATCAAGATTCTGGGAATCATTCACATTGTCTTCGGACTCATGGGTATCTACGTGGCGTTCGTCATTCTGGTGGTCTTCGGTGTGGGTACTCTGGGAATCGCGGGCGCGGCGGCTCAAGAGGAACCAGAGGTGCTGATTGCCGTGCCGATCGTCGCGGCCATCCTGACGTTCGTCGTCTTCTTCATTGCGTTGCTGTCATTGCCCGGAATCCTGGCCGGATGGGGGTTGTTCAACTACAAACCGTGGGCGCGCATCCTGGCGATCGTTCTGTCCGCGCTCAATCTGTTGAGTGTGCCGATCGGTACGGCTCTTGGCGTTTACGGGTTGTGGGTTCTTCTGAATGGCTAAACGGAGCAGCTATTCCTGTCTCCGCCGCCGAAACCCGCGCCGCCGGTGGTGTCTTGAAGCGGTCTTCCCACTGACGAAATTCCATGTTTATGCATCGATTTGGTTTCTTCTTCCTGGTGGCGGTTCTGATCACAACCGCGCAAGGGCAATCTCCTCGCGGACAAAGCAATCCGCTGGTTCGTGACCCCGCCGCCGCGGCCACCGGACGCCCTCTCTTTGTCGAGAAATGCAGCCCCTGCCACGGGCCTAACGGCGAAGGCGGCCACGGACCGGGCCTCATCGGCTGGCGCGAAGTCCGCCGGGCATCCGACCGGCAACTCTTTGACTCGATTCGCAATGGCATCCCCGGTACCGATATGTCCGGGTTCCCGATGCCCGACGACGATACCTGGCGGCTCGTCGCATTCGTTCGCAGTCTCAATGCGCCGGCGGCTGCGCAACCGGTCCCGGGCGACATCCAAGCGGGGAGCGACATCTTCTGGGGCAGCGGTGGTTGCTCCAATTGCCACTCGATCCGGGGACAAGGCGGTGCTCTCGGACCCGACCTCACCGACATCGCCACCCTCCGCCGCGCCGACCAACTCAAGGAAGCCATCCTCAAGCCCAACGAGGGCGTCCCCGACGGATTTCGCGCGGTAGAAGTCACCCGCGCCGACGGCACGAAGGTGAAGGGTGTCGCCAAGTTCGAGAACAACTACACTCTCCGCGTCCTCGACCGCGACGGCCACCTCCATTTCTTTGAAAAGAAGAAGCTCGCCAATGTCAGTTCTACGGAAAGCTCCCTGATGCCGCGTAACTATGCCGAGCGGCTCTCGGACGACGATATGAGCAACCTGCTTGCCTTTCTTAGCCGTCAGTCTTTGCGAAAGTGGGAACAAGAATGAAGCCCCTGATCTTGATGCTTCTGTTGCTGCTGCCGGCAGCGGGGCAAGTCACTTACGAAGACATCCTCAAAGGCCCGACCGACGAGTGGCTCACCTACAACGGCGACTACCAAGCGCAACGTCACAGTCCGCTCACCCACATCACCCCTGACAACGTCTCATCGCTTGTCCCGAAGTGGAACTACTACTTCCGGGGCGCTCGGCGGCTGGAAACGACACCCATCGTGCATGACGGCATCATGTACGTCACCAACACCAACGAAGTGCACGCACTCGACGCGCGCACCGGCCGCCAACTCTGGGGCTACTTCGCAGAGAACGTCAAACGCAGCCGCGCCAACCGCGGCGTCGCAATCCTAGGAGACCGGATCTATCTCGTCACAAGCGACTGCCACTTGGTCGCGCTGCATCGTGTCACGGGCGCATTGATTTGGGATGCCGAGTTCGCCGACACCAACGAGGGCTATCACTCCTCGATCGCGCCGATGGCTCTGAAGAATCAGATCATGGTCGGGGTCGGTGGCGGCGGTTCCGGTCAGCGCGGCTTCGTTGCGGCTCTCGATGCCGGCACCGGCGAAGAACGCTGGCGCACCTGGACCGTCCCTGAAGAAGGCGAACCCGGCTATGAAACCTGGGGCGGCTTCCCATCGAAATGGGGCGGCGCGCCTACCTGGACGACCGGCTCATTCGACCCCGATCTCAATCTGCTCTACTGGCCGACCGGCAATCCCTGGCCCGATTTCTACGGTGGCCGCCGCAAAGGCGACAACCTCTACTCCGAAAGTGTCCTCGCTCTCGACGCCGACACCGGCGAGATGAACTGGTACTTCCAGTTCACGCCGCATGACGTTTGGGACTGGGATGCCAACGAAACGCCTGTCCTCGTCGACATGGACTTCAAGGGCAAGAAGCGCAAGGTCATGTTGCAGGCCAACCGGAACGGCTTCTTCTACGTGCTCGACCGTGTCACCGGAGAATACCTGCTCGGCGAACCCTTCGTCGAAAAGCTCAACTGGGCCGATGGTCTCGACGAAAAAGGCCGGCCGAACGTTCTCCCCGACATGACCCCGACACCCGCCGGCGTGAGAGTCTGCCCGGCGGTACGGGGCGCAAGCAACTGGATGTCGCCCACCTATGTCGCCGAGACTGGCCTGATCTACGTCATCACGCTCGAGCAGTGCGACATCTACTACTCGTCCGCCAAGGAACCCGTGCCGGATAGCGGCTTCCGTGGCACTGGCGGCGCGCAGATTCCCGCGGAGCCCGGCGAGTTGTATCTGCGAGCCATTGACCCGGAAACCGCCGAGGTCCGCTGGGAGTATCCCCTGCCCGGTCCGGCGATCGCGTGGCCTGGCACCGTCTCAACGGCCGGCGGCCTGATCTTCGCCGGGGACGACGACGGCAACCTCATCGCGCTCGACGCCAAGACCGGGGAAGACCTCTGGCACTTCAACATGGGCCACCGGATCTTCGCCTCGCCGATGACCTGGGCTATTGACGGCGAACAGTACGTCACCATCGCCAACGAGACCGATGTTGTCACTTTCGGCCTATTTAAGCCCGAATAGGCCCCTCTCAACGATGCCCTCCGCGTGACAGGAAACCGTTGTCCCGTTCTGCTATCGTGAACTGCGTTGCACGTCGTTAGCGAAGACCATTCCATCAACCGGGACGCGCGGGAGCGGGTCAAGTACATCGGCTTTACGACGGCAGTCGGCGTCCTTCTCCTCCTTAACGTTACTGGGTTGTTCTCGTCGATCCTCGAAATCGATACGGCGATCTTCCTGACTCTCATCGCGGGCTATGGGACGTTCTCCCGCGCCATCGGCGAGCTCCTCGAAAAACGCATCTCCGCCGACCTGGCGATCTGCATCGCGGCCGTCGCCGCCCTGAGCGTCGGCGAATACCTGGCCGCCGCCGAGGCGATGTTCATCATGCTCGTCGGCGAGGGCCTCGAGGCCTACGCCGCCGGACGCACCGAAGCCGCGATTCACAAGTTCGTCGAGCAACTACCACGCCGCGCGCGCGTCCTTCGGGACGGCGAGGAGGCCGAAGTCGCGGTTGAAGACCTCATACCCGGCGACACCATCATCGTCCGTGCGGGCGAGCGCATTTCGGCGGATGGCGTCGTCGAGAACGGCCACTCGAGTGTTGACGAAAGTCCGATCACAGGTGAGTCCCTACCGCGCGACAAGACCGACGGCGACGACGTCTATTCCGGCACGCTGAACGGCCACGGACTACTGCACATCCGCGTAACCCACGCGGCCGAAGACAGCACTCTTGCCCGTGTTATCCATCTGGTCGAGGATGCGAAAACACGCCGCGCACCCGTTGTCCGCCAAGCCGATCACTACGCGCGCTACTTCCTTCCGGTTCTGTTGCTGGCCGCCGGAACCACGTTTTACTTCACCGGCGACTGGCTTCGGACAGTTGCCGTTCTCATCGTCGGCTGCCCCTGCGCGCTGATTCTCGCGACGCCCGCCGCGATGGTCGCCGGGATCGGCGGCTTGGCCCGCCGCGGCATCCTTGTGCGGGGCGGATCGATCCTGCAGCTCGGCTCGAAGATCGACACCGTCGTCTTCGATAAAACCGGGACGCTGACCTCTGGCGCGTTCCAGATCCTCAAGACCCTCCCGGCGGAAGGTTTCTCCGAAGAAGAGATCCTCTCTTACGGAGCGTCGGCGGAAAGCGGATCCGATCACCCCCTGGCGAAGGTCATCGTCAAAGCTGCGCAGGACCGCGGCATCAAGTACGAAACCGCCAACGAGGCTGAAATCATACCCGGCCGCGGCGCCCAATGTAGTGTCGACGGCAAGCTGGTCCGCGCCGGCAACGAAGCCTTCCTGGCGGAGCACGGCATCGGTGGCATCGATTCCTATCTCGAAGAGGCCGACCGCAATGGGGCCACTGCGGTCCTTGTCGCGGCGGACGACCGACTCATCGGCGCACTTCTGCTGCGCGACACCGCCCGCGAAGGCGCTCACGACGCTGTCCACGAGCTCGAAGACCTCGGCATCCAGAACATCATTCTGCTGACCGGCGACCGCAAACGCGCCGCCGAGGCCATGGCGCGCGAGGTCGGTATCTCGAACGTCGAATCAGAGCTACTACCCGAGCAAAAACTCGAACGCATCCGTCAACTGCAAGCGGAAGGCCGCAAGGTAGCCATGATCGGCGACGGGGTCAACGATGCCCCCGCCCTGGCTGCCGCCGACGTGGGCGTCGCTGTAGCGGGTTCCGGTGCCGATATCGCTGCGGCGGCGGCCGATGTCGTCGACCTGAATCGCTCACTCGAAAAACTGCCCCGTCTACTCGTCGTAAGCCGCCGGACGGTCGCCATCGTCTGGCAGAACATCATCATCTTCGCGGGCATCGTCAACGTCGTCGCCGTCGTCGCTGCCAGCCGTGGCGTGCTTGGGCCGATTGGGGCAGCGGTCGTTCACCAGATTGCATCGTTCCTAGTGATTATGAACTCGGTTCGGCTGCTCAAGATCGAACGGCCCAAAGGGCAACGTTCCTGGCTGCGGCGCTTAACGGATCAGACACCCATCCGGTCCTGGTGGCATGACCTCAAACACTGGCTCAGCCACCTCGAGCCTGCCGCCGGTTTCGCGTGGCTCTGGGACCGCCGCCGTGCACTGCCCCGGCCCGCACTCGCCATCGCAGCCACGCTGTGGGTCCTGAGCGGCTTCTACGCAATCCAACCGGGCAAGGTCGGTGTCATCGAGCGTTTTGGGGCCAAGGTGATGCCGCATGAACCGCCGGGCTGGCACTATAAACTGCCCTATCCCATCGAGCGGCTCACACGCATGCAGGACCAGCGCGTCCGCACCATCGAGATCGGTTTCCGCACTCTCGCCGCCGATGTCGAGGCGGATGTCGCCGAGCCCCTCGCCTACGAGTGGAACGCGCAGCACCGCATGGGCCGTTTCGAGCGCCAGCCGGACGAATCGTTGATGCTGACCGGCGACCAAAACATGATCGAGATGACCGCCGTCATCCATTACAACCTTGAGCGGCCGGACGACTTTCTCTTCCAGCAACTCAACGCTGAAGAGACACTGCAAGTCGCAGCGGAATCCGTCGTCCAGCGGATTGTCAATTCGACTGCCCTCGATGATTTGTTGACCACCCGACGCCGCGACCTCGAACAACAGGTGCAGGATCAACTCAACGAACGACTCACCAAGTACCAAACCGGCGCGCGTGTCTTGCAGGTCCGCTTCCAGGACGTTCATCCTTCCGTCGAAGTCGTCGACGCCTTCCGCGAAGTGGCGGGCGCGCTCGAAGAGAAAAGCCGCCGTATCAACGCCGCTGAGGGATACCGCAACGAGCAGGTCGCCCTCGCGCGAGGGCAAGCAGGCGCGCGTGTCAGTATTGCCAAGGCCTATTCTGCGAGCCGCTCAAATCGCGCTTCGGGCGACGCCGCGCGCTTCCAGCTGTTCGAAGAGGGCTACCGCACAGCGCCCGGCCCCAACGCAACGCGCCTCTATCTAGAAGCAATGGACGAAATCCTGCCCGGCCGCCGTAAGCTCATCCTGGACCGCAAGGGCTCGGGCCGCCGCACCCTCTACTCGATCGAGGACAACGTTCTCGTCATGCCGCCGGGATCGATTCCGCAACCGCCCACGATCCCGTTCGACGACGTCTCGGAGCAACCCTAATGCATGATCACATCGACCATCACCACGAGCACGATCATGACCACCATCATGATCATCACGACGGTCATGATCACGACCATGACCACGCAAATCGGCGAAGTTGGGGCGAAGCGCTAGCTGACTATCGCCGCTGGGGACCCTATGCCGCCGGCGTCGTTGTCATCCTGCTGTTGTACGTCTCGTTCCTGACCGTTCGCGAAACCGAATTCGTGCTGGTTACGGCATTTGGTCGGCCGGTCCGCACGATTACTGAAGCTGGCCCGCACGTCAAGTGGCCGTACGAGTCGGCCACGTACTTTGATCGCCGCCTGCGCGTCTACAACCCGACGCCGTCCGAGTTCCTCACCCGCGACAAGAAGAACCTCGTATTGGAAAGCTACGTCCTCTGGAGGATTGCCAAGCCCCAAACCTTCGTAGAAACGGTCGGCAACCCCGAAGCGGCTGAGATGCGGCTGCATGACATCGTCTGGGCGGGACTGGCGGCGTCAATGGGCCGTCATGATCTCGACGCCATCGTCTCCTCCGACCCGGATCAGGTGCGGGCCGAGTCGATGCTCGACGAGTTGTCTAAGCAAACCGGCTCACAGGCATTAAGCGACTACGGAATCGACGTTCTCGACGTTCGCATCAAGCGCCTGAATCTGCCCGAGCAGAACAAGCAGAGCGTCTTCGGCCGCATGAGGGCCGAGCGCGAGCGTATCGCGAGACAATACCGCGCCGAGGGTGAAGAAGAGGCCCTGCGGATTCGCGCCGACGCCGATCGGCAGCGCGAGGAGATCCTGTCCGCCGCCTATAAGGAAGCCGAGGAGATCAAGGGCAAGGGCGACGCCGAAGCGGCACGGGTCTATGGCGACGCCTATTCCCGCAACCCTCAGTTCTACAAACTCACTCGGACGCTAGAGACCTATAAGAAAGCCCTCGACGACAAAACGACCGTCATTCTCAGCTCCGATTCGGAATTACTGCGTTTACTCACGCGTGGGCAATAGCAACGAAGCAGGACGATGAGCACCACTCTAGAGCCAACGGCCACCGCCGACCCCAACGACCGCCCCTCCACGCTGGAGGAAATGTCCGCGCGGCCCGAGCACCCGCCCACGTGGAATCGGGGGCGCATGATCGCCGTGGGCTTGGTTGTGCTGTGGCTGATGACGGGCGTGTATGTCGTCGGTGCCGATCAGCAAGCGGTTGTGACGCGCTTCGGAGCCGTCGTCGAACGCCGCGTCCTGCCGGGGATCCATCTCACGTGGCCCTATCCGATCGCTCAGGTCCACAAGCTCAAGGTTCTGCAACGCCAGCGAGCCTTCATCGGCGGCACACCGGCGGATCAGCCGCTGGGGCAGGTGGAGCCACTCGCGTCCCAGTTTCTGACCGGCGATCAGAACCTCATCAACATCCGCACCGTTGTCCAATACAGTGTCGCTACGCCGGACCAATATCTGTTCCGTGCCGAGGACGTCAGCCAGGCGATCAGCGCGGCGACCGAGGCCGAATTATCTCGGCAGATTTCCTCCCGCAACGTTGACGATGTCCTGACAACCGAGAAGGTCGCCATCCAGGAAACCGTCCGCCAACGCGCACAGGAACTCGTCGATCAGTACGGCCTCGGTGTCGTTCTCTCGACCGTCAGTATCGAGTACATCGCCCCGCCCCCCGAAACGGCCGCCGCCTTCCGGGACGTCGCGAGCGCCCGCGCCGATTCGGTCCGCATCACAAGTGAAGCGCAGGGCTACGCCAACGACCTCATACCGCGCGCCCGCGGCGAGGCAACCCAGTTGCTCGAAGAATCTCGGGGCTACCAGCAGCGCAAGGTCGATGAAGCGCAAGGCGACGCGGTGCGCTTTGTTCAGCTCGCGGTCGAGTACAACAGGAACCCCGCGCTTACGCGCAGCCGTCTCTATCTTGAGACGATGGAAGAGGTTTTGCCGCGCCTGAAGAAAACGATCGTCGACAGCGAAGGCAGCCTCGACATCACGATCATCCGCCGCGAGCCCGCTTCGCGCCCCAGCGAGTCCAGCCTGCCTCCGCCCGCGACGGCCTTTCCGCCGCAGCCATGACCAAGCAGCGCAAAGCGCAGGTCGTCACACTCGCCGTCATCGTCGTCGGACTTCTCCTTGTCGTAGGCCGGGAGACCGGCTGGCGCTTACCGTCGGGCTCTAGTGAAGCGCTGTTCTCGGGATCAGAAGCACCCGACAATCCCACCGACACCATCAACCGCATGATGGACGCCGCCCGCGACGGCGACGTCGATGGCTACCTGGCGTGTTTCAGCGGACAGATGGAAAAGACGCTGCGCCAAAGCGTCGCGGAAATGTCGAACAGCGGATTCGCCGACTATCTCAAGACGAACAACAAGCAGATCAAGGGCTTCGCCATGTATGCGCCCACCGAGGTCTCAGAAAGCGCCGTAGACGTACAGGTAGAGTACGTCTACGCCGACCGCAACGAAGCCCAGCGCTTCCGGCTCGAAAGGCTCTCCGGCCACTGGACGATCACCAAAGTAGACGGCATCGAACGGGTGGAAACGATCGTCCCCTACGGTACTCCGGTCTACTGACCCGCCCCGATCCGTCGGGACAATGCGGGACCACCCGTGTCGGGTCCGTGCGTAACTCCTCCAAGCGCATAGCCGACCACACTATGCCGTCGCAAGCGTGATAATCCACCTATGGATACAAGCAGACGTGACTTACTGCGTGGCGTCGCCGCCCTTTCGGCGTTGCCCGCTGCTTCCCAGACCTCGCCCAGCAGGGAGGGCGGTCCCCCCGTCTACCGAATCATCTACAACTGGGACGGCGCACCGCACGACTACTCAGAGTTTCCACAGTCGCTTGACCAGTTCCTCGACAAGGCCTACGCGCCGATGAAGGGGACGCAGGTCGATGCCCATTTCTGGTGCATCGGTGAGCATGAGGCGAAGTGGCGGTCTGATGCCATGGAGTTGGTCGGGGACAGCGAGAACCGCGTTTACGATTCGGCCCGCTCGATGCGGCACAGCGAAGGGATTCGAGCGATGCTCGACCGCGGTGACGACCCTTACGGGGCATTGGTACAGCGCGGCCGGGAGCTGGACATCTCACCGTGGGCTTCGGTGCGTATGAATGACAACCACTTCCGGGGGCTCCAAGTGGAAGACATGGCGACAGCCATGATGCCTGGCCTGACACGGTTGCGGAAAGAGCATCCGGAGTGGTGCCTCGGCCCGGGGAACGCACCGAAGTGGTTTGCGGCCAGTTGGAATTTTGCCCACCCCGAAGTTCGCCAACACCGCTTGCAACACATCAGCGAAGTTGCTCGGCTAGCCGATTGGGACGGCATTGAACTCGACTGGCAACGGCACGCGTACCACCTGCCACTCGACGACGCCTACCGCTTGCGCTACACACTAACCGACCTGCAACGTGTTGTGCGGCGACTGACGAACCGTATTGCTCGGGAGCGCGGACGCCCGTTGCATCTGGCCGTGCGTGTCGCGGCAACGCTCGAGTCCTGCCGCCGCATCGGTTACGACCTGCCGGCCTGGGTAGACGAGGGGCTTTGCGACATCGTCATCGCGGGCGGTGGTGCGCTCACCGATCCCGGCGTTGAAGTCGAGAAGTTCCGCGAACTGCTCAATGGAACGGGTATCAGTTTCTACCCCGGATTCGATAGCGGTTTCTGGGGAGAGCACCAGGGCCTGATGCCCCAGGCTGACTGGGACCACGCATGGGTGCGAGCCATCGCGCAGGGCTACTGGGCCCGAGGCGCCGACGGAATGTACGTCTTCAACTGGCACGCCAATGAGCGTACGCGGCGGCCGCTGCTGACCACGATCGGCTCGTCCCAAACGCTGCGTGGAACCGACAAGGTCTACGCGAGTCTCCACCGGCACATCACGGCCGAAGACGGTGACTGGGCTGGCGCCGATCTGCACGACCGCATCTACGGGGAAACGCCTGTCGAACTTCACCACACGTTGACAGGGGACGGCCCACGATTCTACATCGCGGTCTACGAGCCGGCGGCAGATGCGCGCGAAGTGGAACTCCACATCGAGATCGACCACTACACCGCTCTCGATAAAGTGCAAGTTACCTTTGACGGCACCGAACTTGGCTCATCGGCTGTCCGCAGCGCGGTGCGTGAGATCCATGATGATCCCGCTGACTTTGGCGAATCAAGCTGGCTGGTTTGGCCGCTTGCTCTTGAAAACGCTGGTCAGGGCGCTCATGAGATCCGGACAGTTCTACTCGAACGCAATCGCCGCGTCAGTCCCCCTCTGGTGGTGAAACACGTCGAGATTCACGTTCGGCATTGAGCCGCCCGGGGGGGGACACGAAAGCCTCGGCTAACGCGTTGAAACGATGATCTGTGAAGGGGTTGGTTGCGGGGGAAGGATTTGAACCTTCGACCTTTGGGTTATGAGCCCAGCGAGTAGTGTCCGACCATTCGCATGGCGTAGGTTTTGGGTACTTTCGCAGTAGCTAAGTCGCGTCGTTTCCCGTCCTCGTGGCCATAGGTTTGGCCATAGCGGCGATCGGTGTTTGATTCCGGTCTCTTCCCTCGTTGAATCACGCCTCCCGACGCACCCGCCTCGGCGTCCAAGCGGGCGAACAAACCTTCGGCCGTCCTTGCGGCTTCCGCCAAGTCGCTTTGCGCTACGATCCGGTACCGGCTAAACATCGCGTCCGTCTTGTGGCCCATGATGCGCTTGATCGCGTTGTGAGGTACACCCGCCCGGTCCATGTTGCGCGCTGCGGTCCGGCGTAGGTCGTGGAACGTGATCTCAACCCCTGCGAGCTTGCAGGCCGTGTGCCACGCCTTACGCAAGTCTACAATCCGTCGGCCGCCATGCGAAAACACTCAAGGACAGTTGGGGAAGTTTTCGTTCCGAAATCGGAACGCCTGACGAAGCTCCGTCTCCATGTCCCGGTAGATCGGCAGGACACGGGCCGTCTTGTCTTTCGTCTTCCCGGGCTCAAGCCAGATTTGACCCGCCGTGAAATCCACCTGTGACCACTTCAGTTTGAGGAGTTCACCCAATCGGCAGCCACAGTAGTACGAGACGACAAACAGCGCCCGGAGATACGCCGGCAGCGCAACTCGCAACGAGCGGTACTCCACGTGTTCGAGGAATCCTGTTCGCACATTTTCCACACTCAGCATGCGGATCTTTGGCGCCCGACTCAGCACCCCGTCCTCGACCGCGCGCGCGAAGGCCGCTCGGACGTGTTCGAGTTCTCGGTTGATCGTAGCCGGCTTCGCTCCCTTTCGTTTCCGTCGCCGCTGGTAGTCGGTCACGTGGATGGAACCGAAGTTCACCGCTCGCACCAAACCCAACGCTGGCGCGAGGTGGTTCTTGATCCGACTATCGAGTTGAGATAGGCTCGCCCGCTCGTTCAACTGATAGTCCCGCCGCAGTTCCTCCAGGAGGTCCGCCACCGTCAGGCTCTTCGGTTCAGCACGGCGAAGTCCGCTCGCGACTTCATCCAAGCGAACCGCCAAGATTTTCTCAGCCTCTTGGCGGTTCGTCTTGCGCGTGCTCTCTCGAAGGCGACCCGTTTCGGTGCGGACCTGAATCCACCAAAATCTACTGCCTCTCGGCTTGTACAGGGAGCCGCTACCACGAGGTCGCTTTGGCATGGCTGACATTCTAACCCCGTTTGCCTGCCAGCATGAACTGGTCCATGTCCTCGCGATCAAGCATGACCCGACTGACCTGCCCCCTGAAAACGAATCCGAATCTTGAGAGAGAATCGAAGGATTCGGGTGTGTGTAAGGAGGCAGGAAATGACGAGGAAGCGATACACGAGCGAACAGATTATCCACAAGCTGAGGGCA
>Ga0315336_1001284_pt1 | contig 51397 bp, 39 predicted proteins | sample ASW5metaG_FD_204512 | JGI IMG/M metagenome (GOLD analysis project Ga0315336, IMG submission 204512) | Ammonia-oxidizing marine archaeal communities from Monterey Bay, California, United States - ASW #5 | ecosystem: Environmental > Aquatic > Marine > Intertidal zone | place: USA: California...
AGCGACGGTTGAGTTGGTGCTGCATTTGGATCCACACGATCTGCTGCTGCTTGTCCCGCCTCGATCGTGACATTCGCAATGGCCTGGAAGGTGAGCAACTCGAGCACGATCGAGCACTGGTGGACCACATCGTCGTCATGGCTACAAGCGAGATCAACGCCAACCTCGCTGGCCTACGACATAACACCGATGCATCCATGCGAGTCGCTGCGGATGCGGCGTGGGGTCGCCTGAAGGACATGCCGCACAGCGACTACTTCATCCCGGAAAAGACGCCGGTTGCGTCCGCTCAAGGCAACGGTAAGCCCATCGACATCGAGACGATTCAACAGTTTGGCAACGGCTCCCTGGCACCTGAGTTCGCTGAGTTCTTCGCCGCCACCAACGCCTGACCCCCCTCGCCCCCCGTATCTGGAAAACCACCGATACTGCACCGAACGTACCGAGTACAGACCAGCCATGCACACGCTTGAAACAATGACGCAGATGGGCCACGAGCGTGTGTGCTTCCATCAAGACCCCGAGTCCGGCCTGAAGGCCATCATCGCCATTCACAACACGCGATTAGGGAATGCACTGGGCGGCACCCGGCGGTGGTACTACGAAAACGAAAACGAAGCGCTGTACGACGTCCTTCGCCTGTCGCAGGGCATGAGTTACAAGTCGGCCTGCGCGGGTCTGCCCATGGGCGGCGCCAAGAGTGTGGTCCTGTTGCCCGCACCCGGCCATGAAGCAACTGAAGCCGAAGCCCGCGCCATGGGCCGCTTCGTCGACACACTCGACGGCGTGTATATCGCAGCGGAAGATGTCGGCACCAGTATTCAGTACGTCGACTGGATGGCAGAAGAAACCCAGCACGTCAAGGGCGGCGAGGCCGTCAGCGACGGCGGTGATCCATCGCCATGGACTGCAAAGGGTACGTTCAATGGCATGAAGGCATGTCTTGCACACCTTGGCCGTGCCGTCGACTTCAACGGCCTGACGGTGGCTATTCAAGGCATGGGCCATGTTGGCATGTATCTCGGTGCCTATCTGCATGAAGCCGGCGCACGCCTGATCGTGGCCGACATCAACGAGCAGTCCGTTGCGGCCGCCTGCAAACGCTTCGGCGCCACGGCCGTCGACACCAACGAAATCCTGTCGGTTGAATGCGACATTCTGGCGCCCTGTGCACTTGGTGCTGTGCTTGGACCCGAGCAGATTGAAGCCTTACAGGCCGGCATTCTCTGTGGTGCGGCCAACAACATTCTGGTCGACCCGGACACGGACGCCAGACTGCTTGCCCAGCATGACGTGCTCTACGGCACCGACTTTGTGGTCAACGCCGGCGGCGTGATTCACCTTGCTGGTTTGTGCCTGGGCTACACCGAGTCCGACCTGCAGGAACGCAACAACGCCATCGAAGGCACAACCGCACAGATTCTGTCGGACGCCTCGGGTGGATCGACCTACGAGGCCGCCATCGACCTGGCCAAGTCCCGCATCGAATCGGGCAACCCACTTCAGGAGAGCTGCCATGCCGGCTGATGCCGTCTTTGAAACCACGATCGAACACGTTTCGATCCTGGACGAACACGCCAACTTCGACCAGTCGCTCGGCGAAGGATTGATCCCAGATGACGATCTCGTCGCGTTGTACCGCCACATGCGAATGTGCCGTCAGTTCGACGCGATCGCCTTCAAGTTGCAACGCTCCGGCCGCATGGGCACCTACCCCGAGAACCGTGGACAGGAATGCCCGTCGCTTGGCGCCGCCTATGCCTTGACGAAGAAGGATTGGCTCGTGCCGTGCTACCGCGAAAACGCGGGGTTGTTCTGGCGTGGGCTCCCGCCGGAGAAGATCCTGTTGCACTGGATGGGTGATGAACGCGGCAACAACATTGACCCCGACCTACGCACCATGCCCATCGCTATTCCGATCGGCACCCAGATGCTGCATGCCGCAGGTCTTGCATGGGCATCCAAGTACACCGGCGATGGCGGCATCGCCTGCACGTTCTTCGGTGATGGTGCCACCAGTGAAGGCGACTTCCACGAAGCGATGAACTTTTCCGCGAATCTCGACTTGCCCGTCGTCTTCATGTGCCAGAACAACTCATGGGCGATCTCTGTGCCCACGAAGATCCAGTGTTCCGCGCCGACTATCGCGCAGCGTGGCCTGGCCTACGGCATGCACTGTGTCCAGTGCGACGGCAATGATATCTTCGCCGTCGTCAAAGTCGTCCGCGAAGCCGCCAAACGTGCTCGCGAAGAGAATCGCCCCACGTTCATCGAGGCTGTGACCTATCGCCTTGGCGACCACACCACCGCCGATGACGCCCGCCGCTACCGCGACGCTGATGAAGTCGAAAAGTGGGAACGTCGCGACCCCATGATCCGCATGAAGAAGTACATGATCGACAAGGACATCTGGGACGAAGGCCGCGATGTGGCAATCAACGAACAGGTCGAACATGAGGTTGCGCAGATCACGTCGCGTGCCGAGAACATCGAAAAGCCGTCAAAGAACGACTTCTTCGATCACATGTACGCCGAACTTCCAGAGAACCTGCGTATTCAACGCGACACGATGCGTACTAGCAGCATCGGTCAGAACCCGTCGCAGATCTCCGGCACTACCCCTGCACCGCAGTACTCCTGAGGACGCACGAGCAATGGCTAATCTCACACTTGTTCAAGCGATCAACCTCGCCCTCGTCCAGGAGATGGAGCGGGATGATCGAATCATCATTCTCGGCGAAGACGTCGGCCACAACGGCGGCGTTTTCCGCGTCACCGAAGGCTTGCACACCAAGTTCGGCAGTGACCGCGTGGTCGATTCACCTCTGGCTGAGTCGGGCATCATCGGCACAAGCATCGGTCTGGCCATCGCCGGCCTGCGACCGGTGCCCGAGATTCAGTTCGAAGGCTTCCTGGGCCCCGCCTACGATCAGTTGTGCACACACGCCAGTCGAATCCGCACTCGAACGCGCAGCGGCATGACCTGCCCGTTGACCGTTCGCGTGCCGGTGGGTGGCGGCATTCACGCCCCTGAACTGCACAGCGACAGTCCCGAGACCATTTACACGCACAACGCCGGCATCAAGGTCGTCATGCCCAGCACGCCCTACGACGCGAAGGGCCTGCTGACCAGCGCCCTGCGTGACCCCGACCCGGTGATTTTCTTTGAGCCCAAGCGGATCTACCGCGCCTTCCGTGAAGAAGTTCCGGAAGAGGAATACACCGTGCCTCTTGGCAAGGCCCGAGTCGTTCGCGAAGGTGACGAAATGACCATGGTGTCATGGGGTGCCTCAATGGTGCAGTGCATGAACGCAGTCGAGGCGAGTGGCCGCGACATCGAGCTCATCGACGTCCGCACCATCAATCCTCTGGACTACGACACGATCATGACGTCAGTCCGCAAGACCGGCCGTTGCGTGATCGTCCATGAAGCGCCGCTGACCTGCGGCATCGGTGCCGAAATCGCATCTCGCGTCATGGAGCAGTGCTTCCTGCAGTTGGAAGCGCCTGTACAGCGTGTGGCGGGATTCGACACGATCATGCCCTACTACAAGCTCGAACTTGAGTACCTTCCAGATGCCGAGCGTGTCGGCAAAGCGATTGAGGAACTTGCCGCGTATTGATCGCGAGACTGAACCGACATGGTAAGTAAGCAACCTGACGACAAGAGCCACTTCATCCTGCCCGACCTAGGCGAGGGTGTGCACGAAGCCGAACTCATCAAGTGGCGCGTACAGCCCGGTGATCGCGTGGACGAGCATCAAACGCTCGCCGAAATGGAAACGGACAAGGCGCTTGTTGAAGTACCCAGCCCGTGGTCCGGCGTGATCAAGGATCTCAACGGCCGCGAGGGCGAGATTCTCAATGTCGGCTCTGTACTGGTGACCTATGACATTGGCGAAGCCGCCAGCCTTGAAACCCAGACGAACGAGTTTGCCGGCGAAACGCCGGTGCCGGAAGAACACGAAGACGCAGGCACCGTGGTTGGATCGGTCGATGCGACGCTGTCCGTGCCTGCAAGTTTTCGGCGTGAAGAAGCACCTGTCGCAGAAGTCGCCGACGGCACCAAGGCGCAAGCCACACCAGCTGTTCGCCGGATCGCCCGCGATCTCAACATCGACATCAATCGCGTGCCCGGCACGGGCCGTGGTGGCCGCGTGACGGCTTCAGACGTGGAGGGCTTCGCCACAGGCACGCCCGCACCCGTTCCAACCCAACCGACTGTTTCCACACCTCCTCCCGTTGCGGCTCCGGCTCCTGCTCAGGTGGCTGAAGTTGCGGAGGACATGCTACTGGCAACGCGTTTCAGTGCCCCCATCGAAGGCGTCGCCGAGCGCATTCCCTTCCGCGGCGTTCGTCGCAAGATCGCTCAGGCCCTGCTCCACAGCGTACAGACCGCCGTGCACTTCACCGTGGTCGATGAGGCCGATGTCACAGCCATCGATCGTAAGCGCAAGGGCTACGAGCAACTGCTCGGCCGCAAGTTGAGCCTGCTGCCCTTCGTCATGACCGCCGTCTGCCAGGCTCTTCGTGAGCACCCCGCCATGAACGCAACCGTCGATGACTTCGTAGATGAGATTCTGATCCGCAGTGTGGTCAATCTGGGCTGTGCCGTCGACACCGAGCACGGCCTCATGGTCCCGGTCATCCAGAATGCGGATCAACTCAGTGTCGTGCAACTTGCCGACGCAGTCAGCACCGTTGCCAACGGCTGCCGTGATCGCTCGATCGAACGGCAGAATCTCTCTGGCGGCACGTTCACGATCTCGAACGTCGGCAGTTACGGCGGCACCTTCGCGACGCCGATCATCAACTACCCGGAAGTCGGCATTCTCGCTGTCGGTCGAGCGAAGGAACGCGTGCTCACGCGCGATGGCACCTTCTATGCCGGCCTCGTCCTGCCACTGAGCCTGTCGTGTGACCACCGCGTGGTCGACGGCGCCCAGGGCGCCCGTTACCTGAACACGGTTGTCGGGCTGCTGCAGTCGCCGGACAAGCTGTTGCCGGACGTCTGATTCGATGACAACGTGGAATTGGTCACTGCTTCGTGCGGGCCTGATGCGCCTCGATGGCGGCGGCATGTTCGGCGTCGTTCCGAAGTCGCTGTGGTCGAAACTCATCGAGCCGGACGAGAAGAATCGGATTGCGCTGCAGACCAACTGCCTGCTGCTGGAGTGTGATGGGCGACGCGTGCTTGTCGAAACCGGCTGTGGTGACAAGTGGACTGATAAAGAGCGTGACATCTACGGACTTGAGCGTCGCTGCGTGATCGACGCGCTTGCCGAGGTCCACGTCGAACCCGCGTCAATCGACCGTGTCATCTTGACGCACCTGCACTTCGACCATGCCGGCGGGCTGACGAGGCTCGAAGGTGAGCACGCAGTGCCCTGTTTCCAAAATGCAGATGTCGTGGTGCAACAGCGTGAATGGGATGACGCCAACGCCAATCGCTCCACGATGACGGGTACGTATCTGCCCACGCATCTGGATCCTATCGCCGATCAACTGCATCTTGTAGATGGCGCCGTCGACGTGGAACCTGGCATCCGGGTGCTCCCTGATCCAGGCCACACGTGGGGCCAGCAGGCTGTGTTGATCGACACCGTGGACGGCACGCTGTGCTTCCCCGGCGATCTCATGCCGACTGTGCACCATTTAGGCGCTGCGTGGAGTTGCGGGTATGACATGGAGCCGTACCAAAGCAAGCTCACCAAGACGTCGTTTTTTGAACGCGCTTGCGACGAGCGTTGGCTGTTGGTGCTGGATCACGAGCCCGGCAAGGCCGTACACAGACTGGTGCACAACGACCGCGGCTGGTACGCACTCGCGGACACCGATTCGGGCTGAGACTAGCTCAGAGGTTCATGTTGAGGAGGTACTCGGTGAGTTCCTCGATGGTGTCAACACCTGGAGGCCATGTGTTAGGATCATCCGGATCAAAGTCGTCAGGGATGACGCCGTCTTCCCAAGAGCCTGATCCCGAACTGCCGCTGCTCCCACTGGAGCCGCTGGAGCCGGAACTTCCTCCGCTTGAGCTTCCCGACGAACCGCCGCTGGTCCCACCGCTGGCCGAGCCTGACGTATTGTCCGGCCCGCCGTACTGGTAGTAGTTGCCGGGGTAGACGTAGTCATAGTGACGATTCATCAGCGGTGGCGTGGCCGCGATGGCATTGCCCTGCGCATCCACCCAGGTCGCCGCGGAAACCACAGTGCCTGTCGCAGAGCCTGCCCGACTGTTGGTGCCGTACTCCTCGATAAGGGCGTCGTTCAGGGCGATCTGAAGATCAATCGGCAGGCCTGCCAACAAGGCGCTTCGAACGTGTTGTCCCCGCAGGTAGCTCGACGCCCCGCTGACATCGTCTACCTCGTCGAGAAAGTCGGTAATGCCGTCGGCATAGTCCACGATGCCCAAGTCCTGAAGCGCCGCTGCGGGTTCGAGAAGGTCGTCAAGCACGCCCACTGGAATGGTTGAGAGCGCGTCGCGAACCGGCATGGTCAGCAGCATCGCGCCGCCACGGTGCCTGAAGGCAACTGTCGTTTCCTGCGACTCATTGTGATTCATCACAGCAAGTGGAAGGATGGGCGCGACGATCGAGTGATCCTCCCAGGTGAGAATGTCGTCTCCGAGAATCACACCCTCCTCGGTGCGCCAGATCTCCATCATGCCTCGCTGATCACCACTGGTCCGCACAACGATGAAGTCATCTCGCACTGTGTCGCCATCAAAGTCGCCGACCGCCAGCAGCCGCTCGCCGCGATTGGGCATCCACGGTTCATCTGAACTGGATGCGAAAATAGTGTGGTCAAGCGGCACCGTGATGTCATCTGCATCCAGCGGACCCATCATCCACAGGTTTTTTCGCGATTCCTTCCAGATCAGGCGAGGGCCTTCGGTGTCAGCATCCAGTACCGCAACGACGCGAAATCCAGTGTCCGGAAGAGCGCCGGTGATGACGCCGCTGTCGTCAGAGAGGTAGCCGGGCGCTGCTGCATCGATGGACCACAGTTGCGTCTGTCCGGAAACGGTGTCGTGCCAGACCAGTTCTGCGCCTGCGTTGCCGTCAAGATCCCGGGCACATGCAAGTTGCCAAGTCTCGCCAGGCACTGTCAGTGAGACCTCGGTCTCCAACGTGCCATCGCCAAACAACCAGAGTACGCAGGCATCCGTACTCGGCGACCACCACAGCATGTCCATGTCGCTGTCGCCATCAAGGTCTACAGCGATGCATTCAAGATCAGACGAGTCTGCACCAGCCAGTATGGCCATCGTGCCGTCCGGGTTGAAGACGCGCGTTGTTGACGTGCGAGCAGGCACTTCGCCTGCAGGCCACGTGTCCTGTTCGGCGTACGGCTCGCCTTCAAGTGAGGCCCCTGAACCGTCGTCCGCGGCAATCAGTGGGCTGACGTCATAGTCATGCCCGCCGGCAAGCACGGTGGCTTCAGTGATGGCGCCTTCACGCACGATTTCGTAGTTGAAGCCGGTGCCCAGAATCTGTGGTGTCAGAATCGGGTCGGCGAAATATCCAGAACCACCGGCGTTGATGTCCTGCGGGTTCGCAATCACGTCGTAGATGGAACCACCCATGTACGCCCGAATGTCCGCCCCGCTGCCCTGCGTGGCACCGAGAATCATGAGGGCCGGCGTTTCCAGAAATCCCGAGCCGCTCTCAGCAATGTCCACCTGACGAATAGTGCCATCTATATCGACATAGGCAATGCCGACGAATGGATTCTCATACGCCTCTTCGTCGAGGAAATTCGAGTTGATGACCGACAGCTCTTCGCCGGGCTCATAGCCCTCGCCTGCATCGATGATGTCGACGGACCGGACACTGTCGGTGTCCCCGGGCTGCGTGAGGTAGATGTAGTTCATCCCGCTGCCGCCGGTGCCGGTGGCATCCACGATGAAGAATCCAAGACCTGTGTCGTGGTACCCGCTGCCGCCATCGAGAATGATGACGTCGGCAATGCTCCCGGTCACATTGAAGGTTGCGATCAGTCCCCCGCCGGCCAAGTCCGTATTGTCGACGGTGAGGTCGCCGGTGCCGCCACGTGTTCTGTACCCGCTGCCGCCGTCATGAACCGTGATGCCGGCGATCGAGCCTTCGCCCATGACGGGCGTGGACGTCAATCCGGAAATATCACCTGGCTTGAGCACGTCCAAGGCTGAGGGGTGCAGGAACTGCAACCACACGGCCCCGGTCTCAGTGTCCAGCCAGATCAGGTCGTCCGTGCCATCGGGGATGCTCTGAGCACTCATCACCCCGAAGTCCCCAGAGGCAATCGGCACGCGATCCGCCGCGGCCCAAGGGCTCAAGGCGAGAACAACTGTGGACAATGCAGTGAGATGGGATGTCAGCATGGGGCTCTCAAGGGGGTTTCGCCGGCGGGGGAACGGTCTCTGAAGACCAGTACAACCCTACTGCAGCAGGGCCATTGCATCACGCAACATTGAAAGTATCGGTTCTTTACAGGTCCTGAAATCGACTTGTTCAGTTCATTACGGGGTCTTTGGTCCTGTTCCGGCGGTCAAATGCCCTGCAATACGGTCCACCTGTGTCCGCAATGCTGCCGCATGCACCCCCGGAAGGAGCAGAGAGGGGTGGCTGAGCACGTGCATCGAGCCTGCCTCAACAGCCGGGAGGCTCAGACCTTCGAAGCCTGTGACGTCCACATCCGGCGTTTCGCCCAACACTAGAAGCACATCCGGCTTCAAACGCACCAGATCTTCGACGCCGATCGAGACCCACCCCTTCTCAGCGAGCAGGACGTCGAATCCCGCTGCCTGCACGACGTCCCCCAGCCATGTCTCGCCACCCCAGGCCAACAACTGTGGTCCGCCCTGCACCAGCAACACACTGTGTCCCAGCGACGCCGCAGGCGTCAGCGCCGATCGCAGTGCATCGTGCAGCCCGTCAACTGTCTCGGACAGTGTGCTCGCATCGACATGATCAACAAGTGCAACCGCCATGCCATCGATGGACGCATGCAGATCGACCATGTCATCCATGGGGAATCCATGTGCAACTGCCCCACATCGCTTCGCTGCTTCAATCGCACCAGCCGGAGGCGGTGCGGCGGTCTGTTGATAGAAGATCATCGTCGGCTGCAGCCGTATCAGCGCCTCGACATCGGCGCCACCAAGGTCGCCCACGACGGGAAGTGCACCGCAGTCTCGGCAGAAGGCACTGCGCCCGATGAGTACGTCACTGTGACCCATTGATTGCAGCAAGGCAGTCACGGCAGGGCTGAGGCTGACGATACGAAGTTCCGATGGCGACGGGTCGGGTGCTTCTGACACACAACCGCTCAAGATCGCACACAAAAAAACCATCGCTCGATTCACGGCTGCTCAAGATCCTCGCGCAGTCCGGGCGGCAGGCCGATCGATGACAAGTCCATCCAGACGGCGCAATCCGATCGAGGCTCCGGACCTTCGAACACCAGGTGGTTCATGGCATGCAGATAGCCTTGATCCTTGTCATTGAGTGCCTGTACGCCATTCGCATCCAGGTGCAGTGTCCACTGATCAAGTTGACCCCCCGGGACAAGTGTTGCGGGCAATGCAGACTCGCACCTGCGCAACCAGTCCAGACATCGCTCGATGGTTCGCAGGTCGCCACTGACAAGTTCGCCGAGGAGTACTTCGCCCGTCACTTCCAACTCAGCGCCCTGGTGGACCCACTCGGAGGCCTTTCGATGCCGCTCAAGTTTGTCCTCGAGCACCTGTTCAAGAATTCTGTTGGCTTCGTGAGTCATGATCAAGAGCAGTGTCCGGGAGGTCGGGGGGCATTGTCAATGATGGCGGACCAGAGTCTTGCATGGCCATCCCGGCTTCTAGCCGCGGCTGGGCCGGAACAGTGTGAACCGTGCACTGGCCTACTTCGTACTGTCATACGTGGTGAAGAGGGGCTTTATGGACGGTCGCGCTGGCTTCGTGCTGGCCCGCCTGAAGATGCAGTACTACGACCACATTCGCATGAAGATCCGCGAGTACCGAGCTGTGAACTAGGTCAACTTCAGGAAGTCAATTTCGTGCCCGGTGGTGCCATCGAGTGCCAAGTCCGCCAGCACCTCGCCGATCACCGGCTGAAACTTGAAGCCATGCCCGCTGAATCCCGCCGCGACGACGACGCGGTCGCTGGCTGAATGCAGACCGATACGGAAGTGACCGTCGTCGGTGTTGCCATAGAGACAGATCTGCATCTCGGTGGCCGGCCCGGCGGCACCGGGCAGGTACCGCTTCAGATGCCGCAGGAAGTCGTCGGCGTCCGCGTTGCAGGGACTCCGATCCAGGTCATCCGGATCGCAGGTTTCAGCCGCCCAATGGCGGGCCACTTTGAAACCCGATGGACCAGGCAGGCCCTGCATGCGAGGGAAGCCATAGAGCACGCTCGTGTCGGCAAGTTCCAAGGCCCACACCGGCAGCGTGCCGCGATCGATCGGCGCTGACGCCGCAGCGTCCACCCAACCGAGCACCTGTCTTGATGGACGAATCGTCATGCCTTCAACATCGCACAACGGCCCGGCCCAGACACCACCGCACAAGACCAGGCGATCGCCTTCGATCGGACCATCCGTCGTATCGACGCGCACGCCAGAATCTGTAGCGCTCCAGCCAAGCACCTGCACGCCTTCTCGAAGGTCAGCTCCGTTGGCGCGGGCAATGCCGGCATGTGCGTCTATGGCCCACTCCGGAACAATGAAGCCGGCAGCGTCTTCTACAAGGCCCTGCCAATCATCGGGTATGTCGAACACTGGATATCGCTGACGGACCGCCTTGGCATCCAGTAACTCGACCTCCAGTTCGTGCGACTGCGCCGCCTCATGTGACAGTCGCACGAAGTCGGCATCTTGAGGTGCCAGATAGACACCGCCGACAGCGTGAAAGATCTCACGGCCACTGGCAGCATTGAGTTCCAGCCAAAGTTCGCGAGCTCGCTTCAGCAACGGCACGTAGTCAGCATGTTCGTAGTAGGCCAGTCGATATGCACGCGACTGTCCGCCGTGCGAGCCATGCGTGTGGCCGATCGTGAAACGTTCCAATCCAATGACGTTCGCGCCGCGCATAGCCAAATGCGCGCACGCAGCCGTACCCATGGTGCCCACCCCCACCACGATCACTTTCGGTCCACTCATCCGCAGACGATTTCAACGCTGTAAACGGGCGGCAGATTCGCATCCACCTGCCTGCGAATCGCCGGCGACAGTCGTACTTCGGGCATGCCCGCCATTGTGGCGAATGCCACTCAGGTGCGTCGGCTGTGGCGATCCGAAGGCAATTCCGGAAGTTTGACCCGCACGTCCTCTTCACCGGCAATGATCCGGGCCCCCCGCTGACGCAACAGGCCCTGTACGCCCCACTGCAGCAGCACGCTGACGCGGTTGCGGAAGCCGACCAGGAACATGATGTGTACTAGGAACCACACACACCACGCCGGAATGCCGGAGAGGCTCATGCCCCAGATGTCCGCCACAGCCCTACCTCTGCCCAGCGAGGCCAGTGAGCCCTTGTCCCGATAGGCGAATCCCGGCCGCGCGGCGTTCGAACCGCCAAGTTCCGTGGCGATGATCCGCCCGACGTGGCGTCCCATCTGCAGCGCCCCCTGTGCGACACCGGGCACCGACTTGCCGGTCCGGGCGCAGGTGGCCAACGCGACGTCGCCAATGGCGAAGGCGTTCGGATGACCGGTGATCGAACAGTCCGGACCGACGGGAATGCGACCGGCCCGGTCCACGTCGATGCCCATGGTTCGCGTGAGCGCCGGCGCCTGCACACCGGCGGCCCAGAACACATTGCGGGCTGGGGTAAACGTGTCTCCAACGAATACGCCGTCTTCAGTGATGTCGGTCACGTGGCCGCCGAGCCTTACTTCAACACCCATGCGATCAAGTGTCTTCTGCGCTCGCTTGGACGTCTTCGCTGAAAAACTCGGCAACACGCGATCACCGCCTTGCACCAAGATGATCTTTGCCGTGCGGGTGTCGATGCCGCGGAAGTCGCGGGGCATGCTCTTGCGGGCGCACTGCGCCATGGAACCTGCAAGTTCGCAACCGGTCGGGCCACCGCCCACGATCACGAACGTGAGTTCCGCCTGCCGCGCAGCTTCATCGCCTTCGACCTCGGCATTCTCAAAGGCCAGCAGAAAGCGAGAGCGAATGTTGATGGCGTCTTCGAGCGTCTTCAGTCCCGGAGCGAACTTGGCCCATTCGTCGTGCCCGAAGTAGGCGTGGTGGGCGCCGGTGGCGATCACGAGCCAGTCCCAATCCATGGGTTCCGGACGTCCGTCGTCCATGCCTTCGAAGACCAGGCACTTCTTGTCGAGATCAATGGACTGCGCCCTGCTCAGCACGACCATGGCGTTCTTCTGCCGCCGCAGCACGCTTCGAATCGGCATGGCGATGTCGCTTTCGTCCAGACTCGACGTGGCGACTTGATAGAGCAGCGGTTGAAACAGGTGGTGATTGCGCTTGTCGACAAGAAGGACATCGGCGTCAGCGTGACGCAGCCCATGGACGGTCGCAAGGCCGCCGAATCCGCCACCAAGAACAACAATTTGAGGTCTTGCATCGCCCATTGCGTGTTGATGGTAGACAAAGCGCACGGGGCGCGGCTTTTCAGCCGCGCCCCGTGTTCAAGGTGTTGATCGCAGTGTGTGCAATACGTCAGGGAGACGGTGCCACTTCCACCGTCTGCGTTTCCTTCGCCAGCTTGTCCAGATGCTGGGCAATCAGGGCGAAGAGCTTCCTGTCCGCTTCCGGCACCTGCCCGCTTTGGGCAAGCATCTGGTCGCGAATCATCGGCAGCATAGTGGGCGGCGCCTGCTTGATCTGCTCCGTGAACTGCTCGAACTGCGTGCGTTGCTCGGGCGTCAGATCGTCTAGTGACACGGTCATGGAGAGGATTGCCGGAGCGTCGTCCTCACCGGCCTCAGCGGTGTAGGTCTCCGTGCCGCCGAAGTCCAGACCACCGGCATCCCGCACTTGTGCTGACGAGTCCGCAATGGACGTACCGATCGGCTCAACTCGACCGCCGATGTGTTCGGCGAGGAAGGCTTCGGTCGCCGCATTGAATGCCATGTTGTTTTCCGGGTTACGGAATCCGTGGCCTTCGTCTGGAAACACGATATAAGTCACCGGCAGATTGCGACTGTTCATGGCCTCGACAATCTGGTTGCTCTCGGCAACTTTGACGCGAGGATCGTTTGCACCCTGTCCGATCAGCAGCGGCTTATTGATGTACTGCACATGCGTCAACGGTGAAATCGCATCCAGCCAGGCTGGCTCGTTCAGTGCGCCGACACGTGTCTCAAACATCTTGATGATTGGAGCCCAATACGGAGGGATCGTCTTGAGCAACGTGCCCACGTGTGATGGGCCAACGATATCAACGCCGCATGCCCACAACTCCGGGTCGCGTGTCATGCCCGCAAGCGTTGCGTAGCCACCATACGAACCACCCATGATTGCCATGCGATCCTTGTCGGCGTAGCCGTTCTTCACCGCCCAGTCGGCGGCGTCGTTCAGGTCGTCCTGCATCTTGCCGTACCACTCGCGGTCACCGGCATTGACGTGGTTTTTGCCGAAGCCTGTCGAGCCGCGGAAGTTCGGGCTGAGCACGGCATAGCCACGATTGGCGAGCCATTGGTGATAAGGGTTGTAGCCCCAGCCATCGCGTGCCCAAGGACCGCCATGGACCAGCACAACCATGGGCACGGGCGTGTCCTTGGTGTAACTCGCGGGCAATGTGAGGTACGACGGAAGCGTCAGGCCATCACGAGCGGTGATTTCTACACCTTGCATCGGCAACAGGGAGTGACCTTCGAGTGCCGGCCAGGTCGTAAAGAGCTTCTTGCCAGCCTGAGCGTCGCGGTTCCACAGCCAATACGTAGGCACCTCATCGGGAGCACCAAAGGCAATCACCCACGTTCGGTTGTCCTTCGTGCGATCAGTGATATGGAAGTCAGAACCGTTGAGCTTCGCCAGTGCGACAAGGTCCGTTGACAGATTGTCACTGTCGTCAATCACATGCCACTCGGGTCGCAGGTAATCAACCGTGACGGCCTCTGGCTCATGTGTGTTGGGATTGCCGATACCACCACTGACATCGGCTTTGTCGGACTCAAAGACCACGGTCGGGTTGGCCCCGCCGCCCTTCACGGGGTTCCAATACACCAGCGCTGCTTTGTCACGGCCGAGCGATGACGAGCCGTACAACTTGTCACCAGTCTTGTTGAAGCCGGCAGGCTGCGTCGTCATGGAGTCTTCCTGCCCGACAGTCAGAAACTCAAACCACTCACCGGTGGCCTGGTCCTTGAGTTCGGTCATAAAGCCGCCATCATCCGTCATGTTCAAGCGACCACGAACCTTCCAGTCGTGGTCCAGCATGTAGCCGGCGTAACCATCATTTTGTTGCAGCAGCGTGCGATTACCGGTGCGCGTGTTCACGATGTAGAGATCGTGGTACTGCGCATCGCGGTCATTCATGCCGATGACGAGTTCGTCGGGCCGATCTTTGCTTGTGTCGCCGAGCTGGGCCGCAACGCCATCGAATGGCGTGAGGTCATGCACTTCGGCGTCGTCGATGTCGACGGCGAACACATGGTTGTTCTCATCGCCGTCTTTGTCTTTGGTAAAGAACAGTTGCTCACCGTTCCAAGACCATTGCAGGCCACCGATCGGTCGATCGGTGTAGCTCGTCAGTGCGCGGGCCTCGCCGTCAATGGGTTGCACCCACGCGTTCATGACGCCATCAACCTGCGCTCTGAAGGAGAGCATGGTGCCGTCTGGACTGATCCCCACGCTGGAGCGATCGGGATTGCCGAACAGCACTTCACGTGGGATGAGCGGGTTTTCAACGGTCAGTGCCGCGGCGGCGATCAGAGTCAGGGGATCCATGTAGTCCTCCAAGAGATGCAAGTCCTGATGTGATACCGCACAACTCGGCATCGCTCACGTGGGATTGTTGGGAAAGCCGGCCTTGCGATTTCGCCCGCCGGGCCGTCCAGTCTAGACGATCAGACTCTTCCTGACGGCGTCGCGGTCCCGAAATGACCCGTTCTCAGTGCCCATGTCCTGTGGCAGCCGCACTTCCGGGTGTGGCGTGCTGCGGAGCATCCACGAATGGTGCGATGAACAACTGGCTGGATTGATCGGCGCCACGCTGTCCGGTCCAGATCATGAGTGTGCCATCCGGGCTGAAGGCCGGCAGACCGTCAAAGCCAGCGCCTTCCGTCACGCGCCGCGATGTCGTGCCGTATCGCGTGGGAGTGCTTTCACTTCCGGAGGCCGCATCGATTTCGAACACCTCGTAGTTGTGGTGGCCTTCACGGCTGGTGGCGAAGACGAGTCGTGTGCCGTCGGGGTGCCAGAAGGGCGCCCAGTTCACATGTTCGTCGTCCGTCAGTTGAAAGACTCGATCTAGACTCGTGATAGCGCCTGTGTTGTCGAAGGCCAACTCGCCGACGAAAAGTTGCAGGAGATCATTGCTGCGTCGATCACCGCGCCAGGTGATGCGTTTGCCATCAGGTGAAAAGAAGGGGCCGCCGTCGTATCCCGGTGCCCCGACAAGGCGGGTCTTCTTTCCGTTCAACAGATCGATCACGTAGATGTCGCCGTCGCCGGTGGCCAAGTCGGTGTAGATCACGTGTCGTCCGTCGGGACTCCATGAGCCTTCGGCTTGATACGACACGTGGTCTCCGACGAGCGGCTTGGGCTGCGCAGACTCGCTGTCGATGCGTTGTTTGACGATACGCATACTCTGTGGAAAGGCCCAGCGGTATTTGCCTGAGGCGCGTTGATAGCCCGGTGCGTCCTGATCCGGAGGCGGTGTGACGGTGCTGGCGTACAGCACAAGTCCTGGATCGCTTGGGTGGAACCAGCCGCACGTGTTTGCCGAGCCCGGCGCGTTCAGGCGTCGGATGTGCTGCAACTTGAATGCCGGGTCATCACCCTGCACGAGGTCTGCGAGGTACATGTCGTAGTGCTCAGACGGTTCGTCGCCTTCGGGTGGTGTCGGCACCGCCTGGAAAATGACCTTGGTGCCGTCCGGTGAGATGTACGACTCCCCCGCTTTGTGAAAGCGCTCGGGGAAGGTGAGCTGGGTGATCGAACCGATGCCTGGTTCGGCGGACAGTGCGCAGATGACGGCGAAAGTGAGCATCGACGCAGTCTACAGGTCCGCGGGTTCTGGCAAGGGCGCCGTCACGGGCCAACCTGGGTACTGCACAGGGTCTTCATCGATCCCCAACTGCGGACGCTTCCAGCATTCAAAGGTCACTGTGCCTGTTGCTCGGTCAAATCGGACCATGCCGTAGCCGGGCATGCGATTGTGCAGATTCGTGGGCTTGCGGCCACTCTTGATCGGATTGGCCACGGCATGCACACGCACCAGGTTGCCGAAGCCGTCTTCGTACTCGCCGGTGTATCTGGGCATGCCCTCGACGTGATTCTCACCAGCATGCGGCGGCCACCACCGACGCGGCCATGTATTCGAAATCGCAGGCACACAGAAGCCCCACCCTGCATCGCCCTGCGCATCGACGCCGTACTCCACCAGTGAGCCCAAGTGTTGGTCACCCGCGACATGCACCGTGCCTGCCTTGCGCATAGAAGTCAGCGCACGATTGCGGCCGGATTGCGGCCAGCCATTGCTGTCGCCATCTGTAGCGAAGTGCCAGTTCTCCGGATACTCGCCTGGCTCAGGGAATCCAAGTCCTGGAAGCACACCACCGCTTGAAGCACCTGGCGGCAGCGTGGCCATGTTGGCGAAGATCGTCTGCGACAACACACAGCTCGCCCAACGGTCATCCTCGCGTGTCGCCCAATCCTCCAAGAAGGCTTCCTGTCGTCCCCCAAGCAAAGGCGTGTCCGGATTATCCGCCTGCGTCTTGGCATCGAAGCCCTCCGCCTGCGGCCAGCCGTTCTTGAACTCCCCCGCCGGGCATGCGACGGATGGCGACTCCTTGAACATGCGATCGGCAAGCACGATGAAACTCACGCCCCCAAGGTCATAGTCGCAGTGATACGTGGTGATGCCCTGCTCTATGGGCGCGCTGTCAGTGCTGTCGGGCAGGTGACTGGTCTGCGTGCGATGCACAACGTTCACAAAGCGAGCAGGCATTCTGTAACCACCCGAATCCTGCGCGGTCATGCCGTCACGCCTGATGGCCTTGCGACCACCAGCGCCCCAGACATTTCCGTGACCGACATCGTGGTCGTCTGGAATGACCACGGAAGGTGTATTGCGCGTCAGGTCGCCAAAGCTCCAACAGAATCGCAGCCATTTGTAGAGATAGTCGTTGATCGTGATCTTGCCACCGCGATTGTCCACGGGCACGAAGTCGCCTTCGTAAATCTGATCGCCCGCAAAGAAGAGTAGGTCCGGCTCATGCGACGCCACCGCGGTGGTTGTTTCGACGTGCGGCATCCAGATGCCGTCGTGATTCCACTGCAACCCTCCGGTGTAGACCTTCTGGCAGTTCAATGCTGCAAGATCTAAGTGTCCGTCGACGGGCCGGGCCTTGATGATGCCTGCATACGTGCTGTCCACCGTGGCGCCCGGCTCACGGAACCGCACTTGAAACGGCGCATCGACCAGTGTTTTCAAACGACTCACGCGGAATGTGGCCGTGTCCGAGTCGGGATCAATCGCGGCCGTGGCGGCCTGATACCAACCATCACGATTCTTCAAATCCAGCGAGGCCGTGTGCCCTGCGCCCATCGGGCCGAACTGTGCGGTGAGCTTTAGCTGCTCTTGGTCAACTGTGTACAGCGTGCATAGCACTGGCCCGTAGGCGCGATCCTCGTGGAGCAGCAGGCCTGCGCCGCTGCCGTGCAATTGACCGAATGCGAAGCCACGTCCCTTCGCACCGTCGGGGCCGCTGCTGGAGACCAACGCCACGGCGCCGTCGAGCAGATTGGAATCTGTCACAGTCGCAACGGCGGTGGAAATGACGTCGCCATGATCACCGATCGCCTTGAGTGCCACGATGGCGCCGTCCACATGCAGTTTCAGTCGACATCTACGAGTGCTCTTCCCTTGAAAGCCTGTGCCAGTCTGGGTCTGATCCTCGAGCAGCGAAAGACTGTCCAAGGCAACTTCCGTATTGATGGACCAAAGGGCCTTGCCGCCGAACGGCTGGTCGAAACGCCGCAGCGCGACGACGCCGTCTCCATTGACCACAGCGAGCAACCCGCCGTCAGGGGCCGGCAGATGGTGCGCCAGCGCACTCAGCCTGTAGTCCACATGGTCGCCACCCGTACCGATCAAGAAGCCTGCGAAGGCCACCGGTGACGCAACGCTGCCTCGATCTGCGGGAGCAACGTCAACGGAGAGATTGACTGGTCCGGTAGTCGTATCGATGGACCGTGTAATCCAATGGGCTGTACGCAGCGGCTTCCTTGGCCCGGCCTGAAGACAGACCAGCCTGCCGTCCTCAATGGCCCAGTCCTGCAGGCGATTGGCCCACCAATCCTTGCCGATCCAGGTGCGATCGGGCGTAATTAGCCAGTCGGCCGTGTGAGGAACGGGTGCGGCGAGCGCACCGGCGAGAGCGAGCATGGCAATGGACATCCGCGCACCATACCGTGGCTTCGGTCATGGCCACCACCGTTCAACGGGATAGGATGTGGGTGTGGATCCGGTTGCCTTGATTGCGGGATTGGTTGTCGGCGCCTTCATCGGCGTTCTGGGCACCATTGCGCTGCGTCGTGGCGACGCCCCTCGCGTTGCCAAGGCCGAAGAAGCCGCCAAGCAACTGCAACAACAGGTGGACGCCCTCGCATCACAAGTGGAGGCTGCCCGGACTGCCGAAGCCGGTGCCCGCGAGCAGTTTGCGGCTCTGGAGCCGGAACTTGCCGCCGCCAAGGAACGCTTCAAGGCGCAGCAGACATTCCTCGAGCAAGCCAAGCAACAACTTGCAGAGACCTTCGCCGCCAAGGGCCAGCAGGCATTGGCTGCCAACTCTGAGCAGTTCTTGAAACTCGCAGGCCAGACCTTCGCACCCATGAAGGAGCTGTTGGCCAAGCAGGGTGAAGCCGTCAAGAGCTTGGAAGAGAAACGCACAAAGGCTTACGCCGAACTCGGCACGACCATTGAACACCTGCGTGCAGGCCATGAGAAACTGGATGAAACCGCCGGGCAACTTGCCTCTGCGCTGCGCCGCCCGGATCAGCGCGGCAAGTGGGGCGAAATGCAATTGCGCAATGTCGTGGAGATTGCAGGCATGCTCGAGCACTGCGACTTCGTTGAGCAAGTCACAGTACACGGCGAAAGCGGGCGACAACAGCCTGACATGCTCGTGCGCCTACCAGGCAACGGACAACTGGTCGTAGACGCCAAAGCGCCGTTGGAACGCTACCTAGACGCTTTGGATCAGCCGGCAGGGTCGGATGAGCGTAATGTGCTGATGAACAAGCACGCCGACCAACTTGTGAATCACGTGCGCGCCTTGTCCGCCAAGGCCTATTGGAAGAACTTCGATCCCACACCAGAAGTGGTAGTCATGTTCATTCCGCTGGAGTCGGCCTTTGTCGCTGCGCTCGAAGCCAACCCTGACATCCATGCACAAGCCTTGGAGAGCAAGGTGCTCATCGCCACGCCCACGCTGCTGCTTGGCTTGTTGCGGGCCGTGTCCTTCGGTTGGCGACAGGAAGCTGTCGCCCAAAATGCAGAGCGTATTGCTTCGCTCGGCCGTGACCTGCACGATCGCATTCGGATTTTCCTTGAGTCATGGGATGACGTGGGCGTGAAACTCGAACAGGCCGTGTCGGCCTACAACAAGAGCGTCGGCTCCATGGAAACCCGCCTGCTGGTCAGCGCCAGAAAGCTGCAGGAACTCGGCGCAACCACACAACAAGAGCTGCCCGACAGCACAGGGATCAAGCAGGACGTGCGACGCCTGTCTGCTGGACTGGTCGAGCCCACAGAGTGAGTGGGCCGTCGCTCACGGTGTTAGCTGTTGGGGGCGTGGATGTTCATTGCGTCGAAGGGCGTGTACTTGGCCTGACGTCAGCGAGTGAGAAAACCGTTCAGTCGGTCCCGCAGCGACACGATCACCGATTCGGTGTCGTCGGCCGCGATCTCCATGGCCCACTGCGCCTTTGAGCGGACCTTCTCGACGGCGCGGTCGGTGGCGTTGGTGAAGTTGTCGATCTGATCGGCCAACTTGACCGCACGCCCCTGCCAGGGGCCGTCAATGAGTTGCTGCTTGTACGCCGCTTCACGCGGTTCCTCGGGCATCCGCATGTCTTTGGACATGGCCGCGACCCAGTCGGCGACGTTGGCGTTGCAGACTTCTTCAACCTCGTCCCAGTCAACTGTCGAGTCTTCAATGACGTCGTGCAGGAAGCCAGCGGCAATGAGCGCGTCGTCGGCGCCCGCTTGAGCCAACAGCACGGCAACACGCGATGGATGCTGGATGTACGGCGTGCCGTCGTGGCGTTCCTGTCCGGTGTGCGCAGATGCAGCAAGCGCCCCCGCCGCCGTCACAATGGACCAGTTGTCAGTCATGACGCTCATACGCACTCCATCGAGTCGCCCGCAGCCATCACACAGACCTCTGCGAAGGTGGGCTTGAAGTCGGCCACGTCAACTTCGATCAGCGGCCAAGTGTTGTAGTGCATCGGCACGACTTTTGGCGCGCCGATCCAGTCAGCGGCGTGCGAAGCAAGGTCGGGGCCCATGGTGAAGCGATCGCCGATGGGTAACAGCGCCATGTCTGGAGCGTACAGTTCGCCGATCAGCTGCATGTCGCTGAAGAGATCGGTGTCGCCGGCGTGATAGATCGTCACGCCACCAATGTGCAGCACCAGCCCGCAGGGCTCGCCCATGTATCTGCCTTCGAACGAACTGCTGTGATACGCCTGCGTGAACGCGATCCAATCGTCACCGTGCAGCGGTACGCGACCACCAGGATTGCCTGGGCTGACGTTCTCGTGCCCCTGCTCGGCGGCCCAGTTGCAGATCTCATAGGCAGCGACGATCGTCGCGTCGTTCGCCTTGGCAATCGCAATCGTGTCACCAACATGGTCCTCATGGCCATGCGTCAGCGCCACATGGGTGCACGTGATGTCCGCGGCGATGGTCTTCGCCGCAGGATTGCCCGTCAGAAACGGATCAACAACAACGCGGGAGACGCCCCCTTCGATCAGAAAGGCGCTGTGACCCAGAAAGGTCAGTGTGGTCATCTTCGGCTCGCTCCGCTCACTGTTGCTTGGTGTAGATGATCCGCATCCTGTGCCACGGCGCCCAGCAGGGCGGCGAGACCGATGGTCCCGACTACTACAACTGTGATTGTCTTCATGCGAGTCTCCTTCTCCCTGAGCGTCGCCCGGATGTTCAACACGGTATTCGGATCGGGGGGCCGATGTTACAGGTCATCAGTGACGGGGATCAGACACGTGCTTCTAACCACTGACGAACGCCGTGGAGATCGTCAAAAACGGGGGTCCCGGACTGGACTGTGTCTGCGATGTCGCCACCGTGGTTGTAGCCACCACGCACTGCCACGAAGGGCATTGGGGCGTTGGCTGCTGCGTCACGATCTGTCACGGAGTCGCCGATCATGACGGCGGCACCCCCGCCGCCAGCCTGCGTTGCCGCGTGCAGCATGCCCGGATCCGGCTTCCGTGGCCAATCGTGTTCCGCGCCAAATACCGCGTCAACAGGCAACGCCTCGCCGATCGCGGCCATGACCGACTCGGTCGTATCCTGCGGCTTGTTCGTCACGATGGCTGTGAACACGTTGCGCAAGCGCAGTTCATGAAGCAGTTCCGTGGCTCCTGGCAGCACGCGTGTCTTTGTATGCCCGGAACCGGTGTAGGCTCGGCGAAATCGATCTGTTACATCTATGTGCGCTGCGTCGTCCGCCTTGCCGTTCATGTCACCCGTCAAAGCGCGATGTAACAAAATCGACAAGCCGTTTCCGAGCCAGCTGCCGATCTGCTCACGACTACGCAGTTCACGGTTCGTCTGTAAAAGGGCGGCGTTGACCGCGTCGGCAATGTCCTCGACAGCATCGATCAGCGTTCCATCCAAATCAAACAACACCACACTGAGCCGCTCAGACATTTGCGTGCACCGATTGTGCCGAATTGTGCAGGCCTGCCACGCGCAGCGCTTCACGACGCATGAACGTATAGATGCTCATGCCGCCCATCAGCACGGCGCACAGAAGAAACCACGTCTGCGGGTCCGTGCCGACGCGCGGAGCAAGTACTGCGTAGGCGATGGCAGTGATCGACATGGCCACGTATGTACAGAAGTTCGCAGTACCGATACACCGCGCACGAAAACCTGCTTCGGGCAGGTGCTGCAGCAGCGCAAGAATCGGAATCACGAAGAAGCCCGCAGCAACACCCGTAAAGCCCAACAAAATCCACAGGCTGAGATACGTTGGCGTCACCAGCCCCAGCAACAACAGGCCGATCGACATCAGACCCCCACCCAGCGGCACCAGCCTACCACGGATTCGATTGCCACTGCCGAAGCCGGCCGCAACGCCACCGATGGCGATGCCAACGCCCGGCGCTGCCAACAGCAGGCCAGCCGTCGTGTCTGTGAGTTGGAGCAGCCCCTTGTAGTTGGGCACGATGGCAATGATGAGTGAGCCGATGCCGTAGAACCAGCACCAGGCGACCGTCGCCACGACCAACGGCGTGCCGCGCATCGCACGCAGATTGCGGACGTGGGCTGTGATGGTGCGCATGGTCACTTTAAGTTCGGGTTGGGCTGCGGCCTTGCGCGGAATGAACAGCGACGCAACAAGGCCGACACAGGCCAGCGCCAGCATCACGATGCCGAGCCACGCGCCTCCAATGCTCAGGAGAAATCCAGACGCCGCAACGCCGATGATGATCGTGAAGTTCGTGAGCATGCTCAGCAGGCCGTTGGCTTTGCTCAAGGCCTCATCCCCCACCAGATCTGGCACGATCCCGTACTTCGCTGGGCTGAACAGCGTGCTTTGTACCGCCAGCAGCACCAATGCCAGACATGCCAGAAAGAGGTTGCTCAAGCTGAAGGCTAGAATCACCAGGCCGCACAACGCCACTTCGAGAACTCGGGAAATGATGATGATCGTGCGGCGTGGGTAGCGATCGGCCAGTTGCCCCGTGATGCCGAGAAAGACAATGAAGGGGGCGTAGAGCATGAGTGTGACCCAGCCCGTACCGCCTTCGCCGAGGGCGCCTTCCCACATGCCCCCGCCGCCCATAGCCACCGCCAGCAGCAGTGCGCCACGCAACAGATTGTCGTTGAGTGCCCCGCATGACATGGCCCCGAGCAAGGCAATGAACCCACGACTGCCCGCTCCGCCAGTTGTGGTGGCTTTTGCATTTGTCATCACCCGCGAGCATAGGGCGCCTCGTGCTACCGTGCCCTGTCAGGAGACTGCTTGGTGACTACCGCACAGAACGTGGATGATCGAGGTCGCACGCTGTTGCGTGATCCCGCCCGAAACCGTGGCACAGCGTTTACCCAGGAGCAACGCGACGCCCTGCACCTGACCGGACTACTACCGCCAGCGGTGGAAACACTGGAACAGCGAGCCGCCCGCATTCACTGGCAGATCGATGCCTGTGCAACGGATCTGGGTCGCTACATCCTGCTGTCCCAACTGCTTGACACCGACGAAACTCTGTTCTACGAAGTGCTCTCATCGAGCCCGGACAAGTACCTGCCGCTGATCTACACACCCACCGTGGGCGCGGCGTGTGAGGAGTTCGGCCACATCCTTCGACGCCAACGCGGCATGTTCCTGCCTATTACGTTGAAGGGGCGTCTGGAAGAAGTGCTCGGCAACTGGCCCCAACGCGATGTGCGCTTCATCGTGGTTACCGATGGCTCCCGTATTCTGGGTCTAGGCGATCTGGGCGCCAACGGCATGGGCATTCCCATCGGCAAGTTGGCGTGCTACACCGCCGCGGCCGGTATCCCACCGGAGAAGACGTTGCCGATCACGTTGGATGTCGGCACTGATCGAGATGGCCTGCGCGAGGCGCCCATGTACATCGGCCTGCGCCGCAAACGGCCGGAACCCGACGAGTACTACGCCTTCATCGATGAGTTCGTGCAGGCCGTACAGAAGAACTTCCCCGACTGCTGTATTCAGTTCGAGGACTTCAACATCAAGCACGCCGAGCCGCTGCTGCAGAAGTACCGCGACAGCGTCTGCTGCTTCAATGACGACATTCAGGGCACGGCCGCCGTGGCCGTCGGCGGCTTATACGCCGCCTGCCGAGCCAAGGGGGAGTCGATGATTGACCAGCGCGTGCTCTTTCTTGGCGCGGGTTCCGCGGGCTGCGGCATCGGCAGCCTGATCACGAAGGCCATGCAGGCCGAAGGCATGTCGCAGGAGGACGCGACAGCGCGCGTTGCGCTGTTCAACCGCAAGGGCCTGCTCACCCGGGACCGCACGGATCTGGCGAACTTCCAGATGGCGCTCGCTCAGAATCATCCTGCGTGCGATGACTTTGAAGCCTTCATTCGCGACTTCAAACCAACGGCGATCATCGGCGTGAGCACCGTGGCCGGTGCGTTCAACGAAGGCGTGCTCAAGGCCATGGCCGAAGTCAATGCACGACCGATCGTGTTCCCGTATTCAAATCCGACAAGCCACAGTGAGTGCACCGCAGAAGAAGCTTACGCCGCCACAAACGGAACCTGTCTCTTTGCCAGCGGATCACCGTTCCAGACGATCACAGTCAATGGCAACACCATGGAGCCTTCTCAGGGCAACAATGTCTACATCTTCCCAGCCATGGGTCTGGCCATCTATGCCACAGATGCTAAGCACGTCAGTGATGCCATGTTCCTTCGAGCGGGACAGGCTGTTGCTGAAACACTGACCGATGAAGAGATGCACAGCGGCCTGTTGTATCCGCCGCGTGATCGCCTGCGAGAAGTGTCACTGCACATTGCCATCGCCGTTGCAGAACAGATTTTTGACGATGGCTATGCACAGGTTGATCGACCTGAGGACATCACATCCTTTGTGACCAAGCACATGTGGACCCCCGCCTATCCAGCTGATCTGACATGAATCGACTCCTGCCCCTGGTACTGCTTGCAGGCTGCGCAACCGGGCCCGACATTCCCGGCGCGGTGCATGTGCAGGCCTTTGGACCGGACGGCCGTGCACATGATTCACTCCATCCGGAGACCATGCGAGATGCCCAGCAACGTGGGTTGGTGATCGCCTACGACACCGGCGATGTCATCGATCTGCAATGGCATCTGGATTCGAACGTGGTTGCCATCGACAAACAAGATCCGATTGCCGTGTGCCTATTGCAGCCGGTGTGGCTGTATTCCGGCCCTGGCGGAATCTAGTTGAGTACTGATGGAACTCAGTTTCGACCCTGAAGCAGTGCCATGGAAGGCCACTTCCAGTTCAGTTTTGGCTTGGACGACACAGACCTCCGAAACACGGTGGAACTGGGTTTCCAAGGCTGCCTGATACCACCTAGCTGACCTTTGCTAAACCCTACTTGGATGCAATGCAACGAACCCCACAAACAAAGTGGCTCTGCAATGCAGCCAGCTGCAATATATGCAAATCAACTTGATCGACCTCATTTTCGGCCTATGCTCACTGGAATGGCTATCCAGCAGGTCGTAGGTGGGGCCCGGGGCATGATCTTCGCTGCAGGTGTGTCCCAGATCTTCTCTGTGGGAGTTGCGTGCGCTGATGGATGGCCGGATGCGCGGATAGGACTCGGTCCCATTGCCCAACGCATTGCTCACGAGGACTGCCGACTGCTGATCATCGGCGACTCCAATTCAGTCAAGGTTAATAACGCTCGCATGCTTGGAGGCATGTTCAGGATGTGGAATCCTGACCATTTCGTCGGACGCGCATCGCCGGGCGTGCCCTCTTCCAACGAGGGAATTAAAGTCTATTCCAATACGGCTGGCCTCAACTTCCATGCACGACGCATGTTTGATCCCGCCACAGGCGAGTCCGATCTCTGGAGTAACGGGCAGCGGGCCTTCGTTCCAAATCGAGCTTGGGAACTCGTCAGTAATGGCTCAGGCCTCTCAGGTAACGCCGGGTACTGCATAGCCGAATTAACTCGGCTGGATGAGTATCCGGGAGGCGACTGGACGGTCAATGCATCGATTCGCACAAGGCTCATTTACGCCCATGACCAATCCGGTTTTGACCATTTGCGATACAGGGCCAGGCGTGGAACCCAGACCGGAAGCTTCGTCGACTTCCAACCATGGGCACCTGAGGTACGACCGGCTATCGACTGGGTAGATACTTCGGTGCCCTCCGGAAGCGGAACGATTCTCACAGAGGTGCGTACGCCTTCTGGATGGACCTCGTCGTCGCAAGGCGGGCCCGCCCCCTGCCCTGAGAACTGCACCGAAGGTATGACTCTCTTTCATGTGACTCAGTTGATCTGGCGCGATGACGTTTCAGGCCTGCAGATCGATTCGATTGCTGAAGGCGGCATGACCGTGACTGATCACCTGTCCGGGCAGCAACTCTACGACAATGACGCTCTGCGTGGCTATCTTGCCGCCACACGGCAGCCCAACTGCTTCATGATCCTACTGGGACAGAACATGCGTCCAGATGAACAGGACATCGAGGGTGTCTGGCGAACAAGGCTTGAGGCCGTTATGGCTCGCTACCGCCAGTTGGCACTTGATCTAGATTCTGGGGCTGATCCGCTCTTCCTACTGGTCTCGCCATGGAGCACGAACGATACCAGCGCCCGCTTTGGCCGTATATCGGATGTCCTGGCGGACATCGCAACCACGCGACCGGATACGGGGTTCATAAATCTCCACCTACTTGCCGGCTCAGCCCGGCACCTGAATGCGGACGGCATTCTGGGTGACGGCGTACATTTCGGATCGGACGCCGGGGCGGACTTCATCGCTTCGCTGCTCTGGGAGCAGATTGAGCGGGAACTGACCAACAAATCGGACGTCGTCATAGACATGGACGGCACTTCCATCGTCGAAGCCAAGATCACTAATGGTGTACACCTTCACCTGACACCAGACATACACGAGGGGCCGCTCCGTATCGACGCCCAAGAAGTCATGGTCCGTGGCTGGGACGGCCTAATCTGCGGCATCGCAGCACCATCAAACAATACGGCCGTGCAATCCATGCCGGAATCGAGTCTGATACTGGAACGCTTGCAGTTGTACGGGGGTGACGGGATCCTTGAGAGCTCCGGCCATCGAGCTGGCGGCGCTATCCATGCGGTGCAGGCGGACGTGAGCATCGATGGCGTCAGCGTCACGGGAAACACGGTCGATTTCGGTGGGTGTATTGCGGTTCGGAACGGGAGCCTGAACATCATCGATAGCATCCTGCACGATGGCCACGCATCGCAGATGGGAGGACTTGTCGATGCGGTCCAAAGTGAACTTCAGTTAACAGATACGCAACTGCTCGCTGGCATCGCCGATCACGGGGGTGGCCTGTCAGCCCAACTCTGCGATGTACTCCTAGAGCGGGTCCTGATTCAGGACTGCACCGCATATGGATCGGGTGGTGCTAGGCTCCAGTACAGTTGGGGTGTGCTCGACGACTGCGATGTGCTCTCGAACACTGCAACGATCGATGCCGGTGGAGTAACCATCGACCAATCCGATGACATCGTCATTCAGGCGAGCTGGATCTGCGACAATGTGCCCATCGAGTGCGCTGGCGAGTGGGTAGACGGCGGCGGCAACCAGATCGGCGGGTGCGCGTGCCCCGGTGATCTGGACGGCAATGGAATGGTCGATGTGCAGGACCTGCTCCTCGTGCTGGAGTACTACGGGGATGAAGACGGCGGCGATACGGACGGCAATGGTTTGACGGATGTCAACGATCTACTCATAGTCGTCGCCGCATTCGGCCCCTGCCCCTAACTACTCAACCGAAATGTTGGCTGTCTGTCGCGCCGCTTCAATAAGTTCCGAAAGCGGATAGCCGCGCGTGTGCAATCCGTGCAGGGGGCAGACCACCGTCTCGCCGGCAATCAGGAGTTCCTTGGCCTTGTTGAACTGCCACTCGAAGTTATTGAAGTCGGGGTCGTACCCACTGTCGTTGGGGTGTTGTCCGAATGGCCACGTAATCAAGTGCAGTGTTCGTCCACCAGCTGCACGAATTTCCTCTGGCGTGTACCAAATCTCTGGGTACTGGGTGAAGTTCTCCCAGACCCGATTTTCGGCAACGACATGAAGGCCAAGCAGGTGCGGATGCGTTCGTCTCGGAAGGGACTCGATGAAGACATCGATGCCTCGCTCTTTTAACGCGGGAATCATGTTCAAAAACCACGGCGAGTCGGCTGGTTGATGAATCGATGCGTCATGCCCAATGCCGATGAAACGGTTCTCTACCAACTCGCCGTAATACTGATCGAACTTCTCTATGTTGCCATGTTCCCAGTTGGTATCGAATGGCATGCCGCCGGGCGTACCGTCACGCTCGTAACTTCGCGGCTGACCAACATACGCATACAACTCCATGTCGTGCTGGTCTGCGAAGCCCCGGAGAATGCTGAAGTCCGCAAGGCTTGGAATTGACTCCCGCGCATACATGATCTGTTCAAAAGTCATGGGCTGGGGTGTTTCATCGCTCTCCCAGAAGTAGTCATGGTCATACCAGTAGCCACAAATATTGTGGCCCCACCAATCGAAGGCGCCATCTCCAAGAGCGTCCACCAACGGGCCGACTTTTGTGTCGATGATCCGTTGCCAACCGTCATCCATGTTGAAGTGCATGGGATGGATAGCCGCCACACCTTGGCTGTAAGACCCTCCGATAGTGAACATGCAGATCAATCGCTTGGGTTGTTCTCTGGCATCAAGTGGCCACTTGGCATTGAAGTTGCCAAGCACTGCAAGCAGGTCCTCAACACCCACTATGCCGCTTTCATCGATGTCCGCAGGAATCGGTTCCTCATCGGAACTCATGCTTCCGAAGCCCAAGACGACATTGATTAAATCCGGTACCGCCACAAGGTCGTCCGCGTCAGTGTCTCCAGTCACCACGGCTCGGTAGACATAGATGTCATATTCGACATCTGCGGAGTCCGCGAAGATCTCCGCCTCCAGCGTCACCGGAAAATCCGTATCGACGACCAAATAGGGATACCAGTCCTGTTGCACGTCTTCGGCGAGCAATGTGCGGTTGTCACCGTCAATCTGATACAGGCGCAGATCCAGATTGGATCGATCCGGGGCGATAGCGGCAATCATGAACCGCCCATGCGTGGGAATCTGAATCTCTTCGACTTCGAAGAAGTGGCCACCGCCATCATCGCTGACGGTTGTGCCTGCACTTTTCAAGCCACCCGTGTCGCGCACGTCGGCACCCCAACGACTGTAGAGATCATCACGCCACTGACTTCGGGCGAGGCTCAATAGATTTGATGGCAACGCGGCGACACTCTCGCCCTCGTCAAGCGACCAAGTCAGCTGAAGGGCGTCCTCTGTCGTGACAATGCCAGTGACAATGCCGTTCCCCAATGCGCGGAATGTCACACCCAGAGCACCAGAGCCCAGTGGAATAAACTGAGCATCCCCAACGAGTCCGTCTGGGTCGTCAAGGTCTAGAGAGATCGTGCCGTCGGACTCCGCCACCAGGAAGTAGAAGTGCCCCTTGGTGGTGTTGATTTCCAAATCAGTGTCAAAATCCGGACCGCCCCCACCGCCATCTTCGTTGCCCGCCTCAAGGGAGGACAAGGGGTAGTACTCACTAGCGAGGCTGCGGGTAAGCACTACCTTGTCGATGCCAACCTGATCCTGCACCTGCCGGCGCCAGATTGCCTTGAGTGCGTCAATGCCGGCCGTGCCGCGCACGAGCTTGCCGGAATGATAAAGAAATTTAACCGACGTGTCCCATAGGGCGGTGCGTTGTGGAAGACGCTGGGCCGCGGTGCCATCTAACAACTCCTCGAGCAGTGTTGCACGCTGGGCATAGTTCACGCCCACGCCGGTTGGGATGCGTTGTCCGTCGATAATGGCGAAGTTCACGGCACTCAATACCCCGACCACCTCGCCAGCTCCATTGAGAATAGGGCTGCCACTGGCTCCGCCAGTACCTGGGATTGAATGCTGCAGAAGTATGTTCCTCTGCCCGGGGCCATGGTCGGTTTCATCCTCAGAGGTGTTAAAGAACGTCGTCAGGGCCGTGACGCGCCCGATCTGCGACTGCGGAACAGGCTGCCGAACGTTCACGCCCTCCATAGCCATGCCTTCCATGGGATAACCAATAGAGGCGACCGCGTGACCAGGCATGAGCATGGCGTGATGTTGAGAAGTTGCCAACGGAAGCGGGGCACCAAGATCAACATCTGCCGCAACGCTTAAGAGTGCAAGATCACAGGCAGCACCCGCGCTGCGCACAGCATCGACACCTTTGGATGCATTCAGTCGAACGGGAATGTAGTTGCGCCAAAGATCAGCAAATGCTGCATAACCAGGATGATGCTCCGCCGCGAGCACAAGAGTGTCCACTGATGGCGCTCCATGCATGGCACTGCTTCGGAGCACCATGGTCTCTCCCTCTGTAAGTTCATCCAACCACTTCGCTACATGTGAATTGGTGGCAACCTGGTTAGCGGTCACAGTGAACGCTGTACCCACACCGGTCTCACCTCCGGCCGAGTCGCGAATGACGACGAGATACACCGAACGACGCGCCGTCTCCATGATCTCCGGCAAGTCGGCACCGAGCACGATGAGATCGTCTTCCATCTCGTCAGCGCGGCCCTCAAGATTGCCGATGGCGCCGTCGTGTTCGGCATCCGCCACCTGCAACCCTTCAACATCCGTCTGCGTTACGGTAAAGAACACCACGCCGATGACTGCCGCAAGTACTGCAACAACACCGGCAGCCAACCCGATCCTGCGCGAGCCGCCCGCAGTCTCCGCGACCTTCGCGACATCCACTTCGCTTGCCGGTCGACTTACTCGTCGGGCAACTTCGCCCCCATCAAGTTGCTGATCCGCAGTGCTGGCCATCCCCGAGTGACGCGTTGCCAGCAGTTTAAGCCTCGGACCATCCGGGCCGATCTGAAGTTCGCATGAATCCGGCAATGGTGTACCGGAGTCGAGCAACTGCCACCCATCGAGCGTGACGCGTCGCTCTGCGTCCATGTCGATGATGTACCGACCTCGAATGCGTGCGAGCGTGCAGTGTTCACGGCCAGCCATGCGGGCATCTGGCGGCAACACAATCTGGCAAGACGACGAATCTCGACCGATTTGGATCGACTCGACGTCGTCATCAAATGTCTGTACCCGACCCTCAAAGGGCCCATCCAAATATCTAACCGTCAGTGGCATGCAACCAGGTCTCCAAAAACGCTCCCAACACGAACTGTGCCCCCTGCGGCCGGGACACGCTGGCCACCTCTCCCTCGACGTCTCCGACAGCACGGATGATCATCGGGCGATCGATTCTACTCGCGCGATCTGACCAACCTGCCCTGTTGATGAAAAAAACACACTCACAGGGCTTGGAATCACTCCATTTCAATGTGATCGTGCCATGACACGAACACCCGGCCAAGATCGCCAGGTGAAGGAGAACGCCATGTCCATGACAGACGTGGAACGGCCCCGCAAGGGGAATCTCGCCGGTCTTTACCGGAACCAGTTTTTACAACACGCCCCTGAACTCTCCGAAGCCGTGCTGGCAAGGCTGTCCGCAGCGCCGGCGATGCTTATTCGGGAACACTGCACCATGGGGCTGGGCAATGCGTCCGTCTGCCTCGTGATCGAAACCACGTTGGCGCAGTATCAACCTTGGATCTGGCAGTTCCATAGGCAGCGTGTCTCTGCCAGTGCCAATACCAGCAAGCCCAAGCATTGTCGTGAACATCGCCGGTGGGCATTCGCCAGTGAGCACGGACCTCGCCTAGCACCCATCTTCGAGTGCATGGGACAAATGCTCACGAAGGGCAAAGAAGGCCGGGACTGGGAACTACTGCAACACGTGCCGTGTTGCGATGCAACCCGATCTGCCGTTGCCCTGTCCAGCCGGCACCACATCAACCCTCAACAAGATGCTCTGGAACAAGTTGCTTGAGGCCGCTGCGATCTAGGTTGAAATCAGTACGACGCCATAGGCGCCGGCGAATGTGGAAAACCACGTGCAGCCACCGCATTCACCGCGCCGGCGGCGTCGCTATTGGGACAACTCGCCGTGATAGCGATTCTGCAACGCGTTGTTGAACATGTTCAACATGTTGATGTAGCCCACAAGCATGGTCAACTCGACCGTGCCACCATCGCCGAACGCCTGTTGAACGGCACTGAACAGTGCATCGCTCACACGATTGCTGTCCTGCATGAGTTGCAAGGTGTAGTCACGTACAAGCCGCTGTTGCTCGGATAGCTGCGTGGGATCTTCGAGCCACTGTACGGTGTTCTTTGTCACGCCGACAAGACGAGCAATGTCCATATGACTCTGATGACAGAATTGGCAGGCATTCTCGATCGAAGCAGTCAGGATCACCAACTCCTGTATGTCTCGTTCCAGCGTTCCACCGGGATACACAGCCTCGCACATTGCGGCGAACGCCTGCAACATGCCGTCAGATGCCGACATGGCCCTGACCATTTCCACAGGCATGTGGCCGTCTTGAATCAGAGCACAGCTCTCAGCGAAAACGTCATACGCCTGAACCGCTTCAAACGCACGGAGCACGGTGTCCTTTGACGGTTCGATACGCATGCGCAGTTCCCCTGATGACAAACAATGGGCCCGGTGGGACTCGAACCCACACGCCTCTTTCAAGGCTGCGGCTTTTAAGGCCGCTGCGTCTGCCAATTCCGCCACAGGCCCACAGCAGTGTACGCAGCACCCCACTATGGCACGATCAAATGGCAACAGGCAAGCGTTTGTTTCGTTCTACACACCCACGTCCCCTTCCCGCTAGGATCATTCATTCGCCTTCCCCCTATGGGCGAATCAACAACATGTGCCCGGACAGACCCCCGGACAACCCCCCGAACACCCCCCCAGAGGAGACGTTCATGCATCTTGCCCGTACCGCCATTGCAGCTTTGGTCCTTGTCGGCCTCAGCAGCGCCGCGTGCACCGACAAGCCTACCGCGTCCCCTGAAGTTGCCGCTCCTGAACCCACCGAGGAAGCCGCTGCCCAACCAACGCCCCCCGCAGACGCTGCTCCGTCACCGACCGACACGCGGCCAGAACAGCGTGCCCAAGTCGATGAACGCTCCAAGGCAGTGCTTGAACGTCTCATCAAACACTACGCCACCTTTGACGGACTCAGCGTGGTGGCCAGGCATCGCATCAAGGCACCTAGTCGCATCCTGCACGAGCAAGTGCGCCATGTGAACATCGTGAAACCCAATCACTTCCGCGTAGAAGCGAACGGCCGAGTGCTGACCATCGGCGACGGTAAACATTGCTGGATGCTCATGCCGGACAAGACCGGCTACGGCGAGCTGAAGGCCCCTGCCTCACTGCCGGAGGCCATGCGCACAGTACCCGTACTCGGCGGCGGCTCCATTGGAAGCTCCGGCGGCATTGTCGCAGCACTGTTGTCCCCGGACCCCATGGACGCCTTGCTTCGATACGCTACCAGTGTCGAGGTGAAAAACATGGGCACCGACGACCTGCTGATCATCGAAATGAGTGATAGCCCCGGAACACTGCGGACTGGTACCCGTGTGGGCCTCTTCATCCCAAAGAACGGCCCTCCTTGGATCGCCCAAGCCGACCTCATTCCCCCAGGTGTCCAGATCTATACGCGCATCGTGTTTGAGAACTGGACCCCAAGCGCGTCGCCAGCATCCAACTTTGAACTTGACCCACAGGCACTGCGTATCGCACCACTATCCTTAGAGCCGACCACGCCAGCCTCCCAACCCGAATCCAACTGACCCCACCTCTCGACCTGCCACGGAGACCTCACATGCTCAGTGCATCACTTGTCCTTGCCGCCGCGATTGTGGCACCCGAAATCACCGCCGACGCCAAACCGACGCTCAGCCGACTGTTCAGCTACTACAAGAGCCTGCCCGGCGCCTCAATGAAGCTCACCATGAAGGCGCCGTTCCCCGGCATGCCTGATCAAACAAGCACCTTCGCCGGCGTCAAGCCGAACCAGTTCACTGTCCAACAGGACATGGGCATGGACATGGGCGACCTGGCGATCGTCTGCAACGGCGCCACGCTGTGGATGTCGGAGTCGAAAGTGAACAAGTACTCGGAGCAACCGGCTCCGAAGGACTTCAGCGGCATGGATGACATCCTTCCCATGGGTGGTTTTGGCGACGTGTTCTTCACGCTGCTGTCACCGGACCCCAGCGCGTCACTGCTCGAGGATATGTCCAAGGTTGAAGCCGGCGGGACCAAGACCATCAATGGTAAGACCTACGACGTGGTCGTCATGCACCCCAGCACGGACACCGGCGCCCCTGAGGGCATGACCTTCGAACTCGCTGTAGAGCAGGGGAAGGATGCTTGGTTGTACGGTGGTTTCTTGAACCTCCCGGCCGCGGCAACCGGTGGCATGGCCATGACCATCGAAATCCGCACAGCCGACTGGAAGGTTCTGAAGGCCGGCCAGGGCTCGTTCGCCTTCAAGCCCGCAGACGGCGCTGAGAAAGTCGACGACCTAATAGAAGCGCTGTTAGTTCGTGAAGGATCGGGGGGGGCCGGCGGTCCCGGTGGTGGCGACACGGAGATCCATGAGATGGCGGGCAAGCCCGCCCCTGACTTCTCACTGAAGGATCTCAACGGCAAGACCGTGACGCTCGCCAGCCTGAAAGGCAAGACAGTCATCCTTGACTTCTTTGCGACATGGTGCGGCCCCTGCAAGCAAGGCATGCCTGTGCTCATGGACATTGCCAAGGCACGCGCCGGCGACGATGTCGTGCTCTTCGCCGTAGACATCGATGAACCCGCCGACAAGATCTCGCGTTTCCTGAAGTCCAGAAAGTGGGACCTCAACGTGCTGCTCACCGGAGACTCGAAGGTGGCCAAGAAGTACAAGGTCGGCGGCATTCCTCACACGGTCGTGATCGGCCCTGACGGCACCATTCAGTTGATCGAAATCGGTTTCTCGGGCAAGAGCCACACCGAAAAGGCGATCAACGATGCGATCGACAATGCCCGCAGCGGCAAAGTGGAGAACGCCGCCTGAGTCTCACGCGGTAGGCTGCGATCATGCTGATCAATGCTCTGCTGTTGACTATTGCAAGCACCACGTCGGCCCAACCCGACGTGGTGCTTGTCGTTGTAGACGATCTGGGGTGGGCCGATCCCGGCTGTATGCCCGACGGGCGACACGACACACCGAGCATTGACACGCTCGCCGCCCGCGGTGCACTGTTCACGCATGCCTCGGCCAACGCCCCGAACTGTGCGCCGGCCCGCGCCAGCCTGATGACCGGGCAGTGGACACCTCGCCACGGCATCTTCACCGTCGGGTCCGCGAGGCGTGGCAAGCCGCAGCACCGTCTGCTGGAACCGCCGCCCAACCGAACATCGCTTCGCCCGAATGCCCGCACGATTGCGGAGACACTGCAAGACGTCGGCTACCGCACCGTGCACGTCGGCAAGTGGCACTTGGGCGACGACCCCACACACCAGGGATTCGACCTGAACATCGGCGGTTCAAGAACCGGCCACCCGAAATCGTACTTCGCGCCCTATTTCAACACAGCACTCACGGATGGGCCTGAAGGCCAGCACCTGACCGACCGCCTGACTGACGAAGCCATTGCGCAACTGCACGCCGACGACACACGGCCACTCTTTCTGTACCTGCCGTTCTACGCCGTGCATGCCCCGCTTCAAGCCGACACCGCCGAGGTACAGGCCGTGCAAGAGGCACATCCGCAGTGGACTCGGAAGCAAGCCGTCTACGACTGCATGGTCCGCCGCACCGATGCAAACATCGGCCGGCTGCTGGAGCATGTCGGTCCGGACACCTTGGTCATGCTGTGTTCAGACCACGGGGGTGTCGGCCGCGTGGCGCACATGGGTGAGCTGCGAGGTTGCAAAGGCCAACTGTACGAAGGCGGCATCCGCACGCCGCTGCTCATCGCCGGATCAGGCATTGCGCCGGGGAGCGTGATTGACACGCCGGTATCGCTGCACGAACTGGCACCGACCATTGCCAAAGCGGCAGGTGCCGAAGACGACAAGGCTGCCTATGACGGCCAATCACTCTGGCTGTTACTGCACGGGGAGCCGGTCACGGACCGACCGCCCCAGTTCTGGCACTTTCCGGCGTACCTCGAAGCCGGGGGGGCCGTCGATGGACGATGGCGCACGACACCCGTCTCCGTCATCCGTGTGGGCAACTGGAAACTGCTGGAGTTCCATGAAACCGGTGCCACCGAGTTCTATGACCTCGGTATCGATCCCGGTGAAACAACCGACCTCTCCGCCGACAAGCCTATTGCCCATGACGCCCTGCTGGGGCTGCTGCGAGCGTGGCGCTACGACACGGATGCACCCATGTCCAAACCAGGACCGAGGCCGGCATGAAGTCCACCTGGATCCCATCCATCCTGCGGAATCCAGGCAAGTCGTTGCGTGACGGACTGGAGCGCCTGCGCGAACTACTCAACGAAGAATCCGACCAGACCATCCACATGCTGGACATCTACCGCCGCTCGCTCACTGGCAACGTGTCTCGAAGGGAGTTGCGGCAGGCAAACGCACAATTTTCAGATGTGCTTCGCATGGCAGGTCTGGGCACGTTCTTCGTTGCGGTTCCAGGAAGCATGCTGCTCATTCCCATCGTTGTGAAGACCGGCCAGAAACTCGGCATCCGAGTGCTTCCCGACGGATTCGAGTTCTCATCCGACACGCCCACATTCGACTCGCCGGACGCCTACCTTCAGTGGTGGACCAAGCAGCAGGAACAACGCACTGCAAGCATCACCGTGGTCGTGGATGACACCACCGTTGAAGTACATCCTGACGTCTTCAATCCAGGCATCACTGAAACGCCCGCCGTACAACTGCTGCTGCAGCATGTCACGCACCTCGATGGCAAGCATGTGTTGGACATGGGGTGCGGCACCGGGATCGTCGCGATTCACGCAGCGCTTGCAGGCGCAGCACATGTCACGGCCATAGATGTCGACGCCATCGCTGCAGCCAACGCGCGTGCCAATGTTGAAACGCACGGGCTCACAAATATCATTGACGTCGTGCAGGCAGACCTGTTTGCGACGTGCACAGACCAGCGATTCGACCTGATCATCGCCAACCTCCAGATCTCAGAGACTGTCTGCGCCGTTGAGTCACCAGAGCTCCTGCAACGCTTCGTGCAACAGGTTCCGGACCATCTTGCTCCTGACGGTCATGCCGTGTTCGTGTTTGCGTCATTCGGCAATGTCGATGGACTCGCGCTGCTCCTGCGTGATCGCGGATGGGCCATGGAGTCGCAAATGCAGCAGTTCGGCATCAGTTGGTGGCTGCAGACACTGTCTTCGTAGCACACCAGCCCAGTCAGTCAACTCTGATCAATCGTCGCCAGTGGAAACACGCTCGACGGCATGTGTTCCTGCGCCATGATCTGCTCCATGAGCCGCACCACCTCCGGATGCTCGGCGGCGACATCCTGAGACTCCGCGGAATCCGTGTCCATGTCGTAGAGTTCGATCGTCAGGTCACCCTTCTTCAAGCCCTTGCGCACAGCCTTCCACTTGCCCATGCGAACAGCCTGCGATCCGGTGGGCGCGAACTCGCGATACAACGGCCGCAACGTCGGCTCTCCGCCGGCAAGCACCGACGTCAAGTCGATGCCATCCACCGCCTCCGGTCGTGTGCCACCGCCGGCCGCGGCAAACGTAGGCAGCCAGTCCTCGAATCCGCTGGGGACATCTGAAGATGACCCCGGCTCAACGACGCCCGGCCACCGCACCACGGTCGGTACGCGAATGCCACCTTCCCAGATCTGCGCTTTGCGACCGCGCAAGCCCCCTTGTGAGTTGAAGTACTTCATGTCGACACCACCGACCCACGATGGCCCGTTGTCACTGGTGATGACGACGATCGTGTTGTCAGCAACGCCGGTCTCTTCGAGCGTCGCCATGAGTCGGCCGATTTCCGCGTCGAACGAGTTGATCATGGCGGCGTAGGCCGCCCGCGGACGAGGATGTGGCAGGTAACCCTTGTTGCCTAAGTAGTGCGCTTCATCCATGCCGTCGAACTGTTCCAGCCGTTCTGATGGCACCTGCAGCGCAAGGTGCGGCACCGGTGAGGCGTACACCAGTAGGAATGGTCGTTGCGCATCTATCTGCGCACGCATCCAGTCGTCCGCTTCGTCAATCATGGCATCGCACGCCCAGGTGCCACGCGCGAATCGATCCCAGTATTCCTGCTCTGTCGCCAATGGCGCCTTGATCTTCTGGTGTGCCTTGAAGAAGGACTCGTTGCCCGGAAGCATGTCGCGCTCGTCATTTCGCCACAGGTGCGTCGGGTAATAGTTGTGCGCCACGCGCTGACAGAGATACCCATAGAAGTGATCGAAGCCCTGTCTGTTCGGATGCCCTTGCGTGCCCGGACCGCCATTGCCCCACTTGCCGACGAAACTGGTGGCGTAGCCGGCGTCCTTGAGCACTTCGCCCATCGTGACCTCGGCCAACGGCAACGGATAGTTCCCCTCGGGCTGGTCATTGCCCCAGGCCGCGTTCTCCCAGTTGCCCCTGACCACCGCATGTCCAGGGTGCTTGCCAGTCAGCAACACACAACGGGACGGTGCACAAACCGGACTGCCACACCAGTGGGCCGTCAGCAGGGCTCCATCCCGGGCGATCGCGTCGATCGACGGCGTAGGGATAATGTCCTGCCCGAAGCACCCCATTTCGCCGTAGCCCAGGTCGTCGGCCAGCACGAGAACGATGTTGGGAGGTGGGCCAGCGGCTTCGCTGGCGGCCAGAACAGTGATCAGGGCAAGGGTGAACATGGCCCCAGCCTACCTTGCCAAACACCGCTTCGGCGGCCCTGAAAACGACCTGATGAAAACGGTCGCCGATCGTTCTTGCAGGCTACCCGAGATCGGCTACCGTGGAGAATCGGTGCTTGTGGGACAGGCCACCACCATCAAGAGAGAGACCAAAATCGTGAAAAAGCAGACCATTGTCGCCATGTGTATCGGTGCAGGCATGACCGCCGGTTTGACCGCTGGCAACGTCGGCCCAGACGTCGTTGGATATTACATCGCAGCCTCCATCAACGAGCTTGGTTCGATCGATGGCATCGGTGGCTATGCCATCGGCACGACCTCGTGCAACTTTGGCGATGAAGTGGCCAACTGGTATTCGGGCACGAACCAGACACCGCTCATCGGACAGAACGCGTACCGCTACCACAATGGACGCTTCGAACAAATCGGTCTGTCCTGGCTGAAGCACTCCTTCTGTGCGCTCTCCGAGCCAGGGTGCGGCAACTGTCAGCCCACCGACTGCTCGACGCTGGGTATCGGATGCGCTGACACCTATGGCGCCGGCCTGAATACGAACCCCGGCGGCCCGCGCAGTGATGCCAATGCCTTCAGCGGGTACTACGACTATCCCTTCAACGTATCCCCCAGCGGCCCGAGCGCCTTGCGTGGCAATCTGCAGATCAAGGACTCGGACCTCGAGCCTGCCAACTTCCCCGGCGCGCGGTACTTCTTCGAGGGGTACTACATGAGCCCCGATGACGCCGCTGCGGGGAATCACGCGAACAACGCTTCTTGGCGGGAGTTCGGCACAAGTGGGCCCGGCAATGTATGGACGATCGGCTCCACACAGGTTGAGATCCCCGCTATTCGCGTGTGGAAAACCATTGATCCAAGCGTCGACATGAACGACGCACACGTACCGTCAGACGGCCACTTCATCGTCGGCGCGAAGGCATCTGACCTCGGCAACGGCATGTGGCACTACGAGTACGCCGTGTGGAATCACAACTCGCACGCCTGCGCTGGATCCGTGTCGATGTTCATGCCACCTGGCGCAACCGTGCAGAACGTCGGCTTCAATGATGTCGACTACCACTCCGGGGAAGTGCACGACAGCACTGACTGGGCTGTGGAAGTTCTTCCTGGCTCAATCACATGGAGCACTGCACCCTACTCGTCAAACCCAAATGCGAATGCCATTCGCTGGGCGACCATGTACAACTTCCGCTTTGACTGCAACGTGGCCCCGGCCACCGATTCAGAGGTTGTCATCGGCACGTTCCGACCGGGCTATGCAGCCACGGTCACTGTGGCAACCGTCGGCCCTCCCATGGAGAAGGTGGATCCCTGCGACCTTCCGCTGGGCCCCTGCCCTGAGGACATCAACGGCGACTACACCGTGAACGTGAAGGACATTCTTATTGTGCTTGGTGACTTCGGCACCTGTGGCGACGGCACGTTCCGTCCTGCCGGTGATATCACGGACGACTGCTGCACCAATGTCAATGACCTGCTCTCGGTGATCGGCAACTACGGCATGGATTGCGCCCCGCTTGGTGCCTGCTGCACGGATGACGGCGATTGCTCCATGGCGTCGGCATCGAACTGCGCGGCGGACAACGGTGCATGGCACGGCGAGAACTCGACCTGCGGCTGGATTACCTGCCCACAACCGGGCGCCTGCTGCATGAGCGAAACCGAATGTGTACAACTGCAAGGCGACGACTGCCTTGCTGCGGGCGGGTCATTCCGTGGCGAAGCGGTTGCCTGTGGCGATGTGGACTGCGCGCAAGCTGCCTTCAACGATCTCTGTCAGGACGCTTGGCTGGTCGGCGTTGGCTCCCATGCGTTCAGCACGAACGAAGCCACCAATAGTGGCTTCGGCGAGCCCGACGAGAGCCAATGCTCCGGTACCTATCTGGATTGGGACGGCAGCCCCGATGTGTGGTTCAAAACCGTCGTGGCATCCAGCGGCAACCTGACCATCAGCCTGTGTGATCCGGCGTCCTACGACACGTCTCTGGTGCTGTATCAAGGCGCCACCTGTGATGACCTGACGCAGGTGGCCTGCAGTGGTGACACCAACGTCGAAAGTGGTTGCCAGGCGTACTACAGCGGCATCTATGACCACCCGGTCACGGCCGGGGAGACGTACTACATTCGCATTGGTGGGTGGCTTGCAGCTACCGGCACCGGCACCATGCATCTTGAGATGGATTGACGCATTAGACTGAACACCAGCCCTGAGAGGGCGAGAGAGAGTCAACGGCTCGGCTTCACAGCCGAGCCGTTGTAGTTTTCCTGATCCGCCGTGCAGGTAGGATCGCCGCCCCATGTCCATTCTTCCTCTGCTGCTGTTCGCCGTCTCTCAACTGCAACCAACCTCCGTCGAAGTCGTCGGCGATGTGCGTAACGCCTGGCGTCGCCCCGTACACCTTGACGCGGTTGAACTCGCCATCACCGATGACACGCTTGATGCACTCAAGTGGTCCACCGTGGAACTCGACGACGACGGCGCCTTCGACATCCCTGAAGACGGTTGGGCGCGGGTCACGTTCGACGGCGAAGAGACCACGCCGGCGCTGCTTCAGATCAACGCCGTCGGCGATGTCTGGATCAACGGCCTGCCTCGTGGCGGTGACATTTATGGCAACGGCGCTCAGTTTCCGTTTCTCCTGATCGAAGGACGGAACACTGTTCTACTGCGGCGTGGCCGAGGCGCACCAAAACCACTGGTCCACACATCAAGCCAACTGCGCAGCACACAACCACCGGAGGCAACGCGGACAGCGCTCCTCGCAGACTTCGACCGCACAGTGCCAGATGCACTGCTTGACGAATCCGTCGATGCCCTCGCGGGCATCATCGTGCAGAACGTGGACATCACGTCGCTGCACGGGGCCACTGTCACAGCGTCGCTCCAAGGCCAAAACACGACCACATCGATTCCGACAATCCCGCCGCTGTCCTTCCTGAAAGTGCCTGTGGCTATTGCTGGACCTGCCTCAACGACTGCCGACGACCGCACCGTGCATCTGCAACTGCATGATGATCAGGGCGTGCTGCTGTCCGAGAGCACGATTGCGCTGCGCACGCGTCAACGCGATCAGGCCTACAAGCGCACGTTCAAGAGTGGCATCGACGGCAGCGTGCAGTACTACTGCATGCGAGAGGCAACGAGTGGCGACACAACCCCCGGCATTGTGCTGAGCCTACATGGCGCATCGGTCGAAGCAACGGGGCAAGCCCAGTGCTTTCAGAACCGCGACTGGTGCCACGTCGTTGCCCCCACCAATCGCCGCCCCTTCGGCTTTGATTGGGAGGAGTGGGGTCGACTCGATGCGATGGAAGTGCTGGCGGATGCCCGCAGCCGCTACGCACATGATCCAACTCGAACCTGGCTGACCGGCCACAGCATGGGCGGCCATGGCACGTGGAACTTGGGCTTGACGCTGCCCGATCAATGGGCTGCCATCGCCCCGAGCGCCGGCTGGGCGACGTTCTGGTCGTACACGGGACCGGACCGATATCCCGAGGACGACGGCGTGCGCGAAGTTCTGCATCGCGCCGCCAATCCAAGCGACACCATGCTCATGCTGCCCAACGCCCGGCGTTTCGGCATCTACGTGCTGCATGGCGACGCCGACAACGTGGTGCCTGTCTCGGAAGCCCGCGCCATGCGCACAGCGCTGGCCGGCTTCCACGGCAATTTCGCCTACTTCGAGGAGCCTGGGGCTGGACACTGGTGGGGTGACCGGTGCATGGACTTTCCAGATCTCATGGCCTTCCTGCAACGACACACGCTGGGCGAAGACGGCCACCGCGATCAACTGACCTTTGTGACCGTGGATCCCTCGGCGAGTGCGACCTGCGACTGGGTGCAGATTCAACAGCAGACCGTGTCCCTGCAGCCCAGCCGCGTGGATCTGCAGATCGTGCGCACCGATGACACCGTGCGCATCGAAGGTCGCACCGAAAACATCACCGCCTTGACACTCGCCCCGGCGCATCCAGATGTCGATGCATCCGGTGTGCTTGAAGTGGCACTCGACGGACAGGCTCCCGTGGCGATGGCCACAACTGGTCAGCCTGTACATCTGCACCGTGACGTAGCGGGGAACTGGCATGCGTCAGCACCGCCGTCGCCGGTCACAAAGAACCCCGCTCGTGCAGGACGCCTGCGCAGCGCCTGGAACCACGGCGTGACGCTGGTGTACGGCACACAGGGCACAACCGAGGAACGTGTGTGGTCATTCGCCCGCGCACGGCAAGATGCCGAGCGGTGGTGGTACCGCGGCAATGGCCTTGTCGAAATTGTCGCGGATGACGACTTTGACCCGGCCGCCGAACCGGACCGCGGCGTGATCATCTACGGCAACCGCGACGTGAACGGTGCCTGGGCCACGCTGTTGGCGGACGCCCCGATTCAGGTCAATCGCATCGCCGTGCTCGCAGGCGATCGCACGCTCCGCGGCGACGATCTGGCGGCGCTCATCGTGCGTCCCCGTCCGGGCAGCGACATTGCCTCAGTGGCCGCAATCGCCGGAACGGGTCCTGCCGGCCGAAAGTTGACCGCGACATTCCACCTGTTTTTAGCCGGCGTGGGCTGGCCGGACTGGCTGATCGCCCGCAGCGAAGTGCTGCGCTCCGGCGAGAGTGGCATCGAGGGCGCCGGCTTCTTCGGCAATGACTGGTCGCTCGATCCGGAGCAATCTCGCTGGCGTTGATTTCACACCGCCCATTGCACGCCCCCCTCGTGGTCCTGTAGCCTCAGCCCCCGAACAGGTCCATGAACCAGAGGAGGTCCACATGCGCACTGTCAGTCTTTCGCTTTGGTTGATCGGTGTGATCATGACCGTGGTATGCATTGTGCTGGCGGTCCAGATCGCCTGGCCGTGGTATTTCGGGCTCATCATTGCGGCGCCGCTGGCGCTGGTCGGCACCCACGACTTCTTCCAAACCAAGCACAGCATTCTGCGAAACTACCCAATCCTGGCGCACATGCGGTTCTTCTGTGAGTCCATTCGCCCAGAGTTGATGCAGTACTTCGTAGAGGCCGATCAGGAAGGCATGCCGTACAACCGGACTGTGCGTACCGTGGTCTACGAGCGTGCGAAGAACATCGAAGACATCAAGCCCTTCGGCACGGAGCTAGATGTCTACAGCACCGAGTATGAGTATCTGGCACATTCGATCATCCCCAAGCCAGAAGCCGATTCAGACTTCCGCCTTACCATCGGCAACAAACTCTGCAGCAAGCCTTATTCGGCATCCGTCTTCAACATCTCAGCGATGAGCTTCGGCTCTCTGAGCCCCAATGCCCTTGAGGCCATGAACAAGGGCGCAAAGATGGGCGGCTTCTACCACGACACCGGCGAAGGCGGCTGCAGCCCGTATCACCGCAAGCATGGTGGCGACCTGACCTGGGAGATCGGCAGCGGCTACTTCGGCTGTCGTACCAAGGACGGCAACTTCGACCCCGCCCCGTTCAAGGAAATGGCAGTCCTCGATCAGATCAAGATGGTCGAGATCAAGGTGTCTCAGGGTGCCAAGGCCGGCCACGGTGGTGTGCTTCCGGGATCCAAGGTCAATGCGGAAATCGCAGCCGTACGCGGTGTGCCCGTCGGCGAAGACTGCATTTCTCCTGCCTACCACACAGCCTTCGACGACCCGATCGGTTTGTTGAAGTTCACTAATCAACTGCGAGAACTCAGTGGCGGCAAACCCGCCGGATTCAAAGTGTGCATTGGCCGTCCACACGAGTTCCTGGCCATCTGCAAAGCAATGGTCGAGACAGAGCTCTACCCGGACTTCATTGTGATTGATGGCGCAGAGGGTGGCACTGGGGCCGGACCAGAAGAGTTCCTTGATCACATGGGCGTGCCGCTGACCGAAGGCTTGGCCTTTGCCCACAACGCACTGGTGGGATGTGGCATACGTGAATACGTCAAGCTTGGCGCTTCGGCGAAGATTGCCACAGCCTTCGGCATTGCTTCGCGCATGGCCATGGGCGCCGACTGGTGCAATGCCGCGCGAGCCTACATGTTCGCCGTTGGGTGTATTCAGGCCGAGACCTGCCATACGAACACTTGCCCGGTGGGCGTCGCTACGCAGGACAAGCGTTTGTATCGCGGCCTCGTCATCACCGACAAGGCCGAGCGTGTCTACCACTTCCACAAGAACACGCTCGGTGCGTTGGCACAGGTCGTTGCAGCTGCTGGGCTCGAACATCCTTCGGAGTTGACGCCGGATCACATCTGTCGACGTGTCTCCCCCACCGATGTACGGGCCTATTCGAAGATCTTCGAGTATCTCCAGTGTGGCGAACTGCTTGACAGCGGCGGAAATGAACAGTGGAAGGACCACTGGAAGTCGGCTCGTTCAGACAGCTTCCTTCCTGCCTGATCCACGGTCGCTATTCTCCACAGCCGAGAGGAACTCACCGATGCCCATGATTCACCGCGCTGTTCTTGCCTTCACACTGCTGACCACGTGCCTGCTCGCCGGTTCCGGCGACGCCTTTGCACACTGTCAAATGCCATGCGGCATTTACGACGACAACGCGCGCATCATCGAGATGCGCGAGGATGCGTTGACTATTCGCAAGGCCATGACGGAAATGCGCAAGCAACATGCCGCCGGAACTCTCGAGGGCTTCAACCAGGCGGCACGATGGGTGGCCGTGAAGGAATCGCATGCCCAGAACATTCAGGACATCACTTCGGAGTACTTCCTGACACAACGCGTCAAGGCTACGCCCGCAGGCGAGTCAGGACACGCCACCTACCTTGCTCAACTACAGGGCTTCCATGCGGTGCTGGTCGCTGCGATGAAGTGCAAGCAACAGGTTGACCCCCTCGCCTGCGATGCGTTGGAATCCGCGATCGATGCAGTCGCACCGTGGTACGCGGCGACCGATGCGCCAGCCGGCGCCGCCTTTGAAGCGATCTCGCACGACCACGACCATGACGGGCACGACGGCTGAGTTTCGCTACGCCGTGTTCGACACGGTCAATGCGAACGTGCAGCCGCCGCCGGGTGTCTCCGTCAGACGAACGCCGCCTTGGTGTGCCAAGGCAATGTGCTTCACGATCGCCAAACCGAGCCCCGTGCCCCCTACCTGACGGCTGCGCCCCCGATCGGCGCGATAGAAACGCTCGAAAACACGCCCATGGTGCTCCCTCGGAATACCCGGACCATGGTCCACGACGCTGATTGAAATCAGATTCGCATCGGAGCGTTCGGCACCGAGTTCAACTGTTGTTCCAGAGCCGCCATACCGAATCGCATTGGTCACGAGATTCGTCACCGCCTGTTCAAGTAGGGCGCGACTGCCCTGACACACCAGATGCTCCGGACACTCCAGTTCCAGGAGCACCGACTCGCGAGCTGCTTCCTGACTGCAAGTACGAGCCACGGCCGCCAGCAACTCGTGCATCGGCACTGCATCATGATCAGCCAAGCCAGCCTGTTGATCTTCCTCCAGCCTCGAAAGCGCCAACAGATCCTCGATGATGGCCGACAGCCGCTTGGTGTTCCGCAGTATTACTTGAGCGAAGTCACTGCGCTCAGCCTCACTGGCGCTGTCAAGCAACTCGGCGTATCCCTGAATAGCCGTGATCGGCGTCCGAAGTTCATGTGAGACGTTGGCAGCGAAGTCGCTGCGCATGGTTTCAAGTCGCCGCAGTCGAGTGACGTCATCGAACACCAACACGATGCCATCGATACCTCCGGCGAGCCCATGCACCGGCTCGCTGCGTACGATCACGCTGCGATCCACCTTGCTATGCAGAACGACCTCGCCGGTGCGAAATCCTCCGGTGGCGAAGGCGCCTTCCACAAAATCCAACAGGCCTTGATCGAGTTGTATGGCATGCAACGACTCGCCGGATGGCGTGGGCTGCGTGCTGCCGAGCAGTTCCATGGCCGCCGGATTCAACCCCAGCACTGTGTGCTGTCGGTCAATCGCCAGCACAGCGGTACTCATGGCGTTGAGAATGCTGCGCAACTGCACTTGCTGCGTGCGAAGTTCCTCACGCTGTCGGCCGGCGTCCCGCCGCACATGACGTATCAATAGCACTCCGACAAGCAGCCCGGCCACAAGGGCAACCGCCAAGGCAACGCGCCAAACCCCGGTCTGATTCGGCCATTGGGGCAGTACCAGCACGGCGAGCATCGCGGCGGCCAGCATGCACAACGCCAAGAGAAGCCAGGACCCCCTGGGCTGTGTGTTCCGGGTATCTGTCATGGTGCGATGGCGAGAGCGTCAGATTCAATCCGATAGCCCACGCCCCGGATCGTCTCGATGGCCGCCCCGGCACCTCCGAGCTTCTTGCGTAGAGACGTAATGTGCACGTCGATCGTCCGCTTGGACATGACGACCTGCGGCCCATGTGCGGCCTCGATGATCTGATCGCGGGTGCGCACGAAGCCGGGCCTCGATGTCAGGAAACGCAGTATTTGAAACTCGGTCAACGTCAACTCGACGGCCTTGCCATCGACCAGCACTTCGTGGCGATCCATGTCGATGAAGATGCCCTCCGCATCGACCTCGCCCGCGGCTGGTGATGCTTCCTCATCGTCTCGCCGAAGCACTGCACGTACTCGTGCGACCAACTCTCGCGGGCTGAACGGCTTGACCATGTAGTCGTCCGCCCCCATTTCCAAGCCTGTGACAATGTCCGCTTCTTCACCGCGGGCCGTGACCATGATGATCGGGACGTGCCGAGTCTGTTCGTCGTACTTCAGGCGGCGGCAGACCTCCAGGCCATCGATTCCTGGGAGCATCAGATCAAGAATGACGAGTTCCGGCCGCTGCTGGGCAATCCGGTCGAGCCCGTCCTCGCCGGACCCGACGGACATCGATGCAAAGCCGGCACGGGTCAGGTGCAACGCGATCAACGCTGCAATCTCAGACTCGTCTTCAATGATCAGGATGCCGGTGGCTGTCATATACCTGAAACCTCAGTGCTGCAAAGAGTACGAAGACACGGTCTCAATCGTGTATCGCCGAACTTCTAATCAGAGGGAGGGTGATACGGCTGCCACAAAAAATACCCCCGAGGAACTCAAAAAGTTCACTCAGGGGCTTGAGGGGGGGCGTGGTTAGGCGTCACCGTTGACGCGTATTAAGTATAGCCAAGGAAAGGCCGCGGTGGGATTCGAACCCACGAATAACGGATTTGCAATCCGTCCCCTTAGACCACTTGGGCACACGGCCAATGAGAAGTGAGGCAGCATACACCGCGATCTGAGGCTGGGATACCCCCTTTCTTGGGCATCTCAGGCCGTAAAAAGCTACGTACAGACTGCTAGGCTTCAAGCATGTATGCCTTTGTGTTGCTCTTGGCCGCAGGATCGTTGCAGAACACCCATCGTGCACCTGCGCCCCTGCTGCCCGAAGGGTCCATTGTGGTGCAGGCCGAAGCCCGTGTAGTCACACCCAAGTCTGGAGCAGGCCTGCAGTTGCGACTTCTAGGTCCAGATGCCCCTGCCGATGGCCGTATCCGAGAGTTTGCAGTGCTTCCGTCGCGCCTTCTTGAGGATTTAGAGCGTTTTCACGCTGCCTACCCCGGCAAGACCGTAACCGTGACCGGTGCGTTGACCTTGTTCGACGGCAGGAACTGGCTGCTTCCGGTGCTCATCGAGCACGATTCACCCACTGCAACCCGCGACGTGCCGGCTGTCGTGCCCGTGCTGCCGGACCCGAATGATCCAGAGCGGCACGATGCGGGAGATGATGAAAGCGTCGCCGACATTGTTGCGGACCTCGAGGGCGCCGTCAGCCATCTGCGCCACGGCATTCGCAACAGCGCAGATGCATCAGCATTGGATGAAGCGGTTGCCGATGATCTGATCATTGTGTCGCGTCGAGGCCGTGTGCATCGGACCAATGGCGGCGCATGGGTACTGCTTCTGGACGCCGACAATGGCCGGACGGATCCCCCGCTGGTCCTGCTGCCCTCTCGCGTGCTCGGAGAAATTGCGCAGTTCACACATCGCAAGGGGCCAGGGTCGCCCTTGCTCATCAGTGGCGCCCTGCAACACTACAAGGGCCGTAAGTATCTGCTGCCCTCGGGTTGGCGTGTCCCCCACGAACGCCCCAATCTGCATCGCTGAACCTTCGGCTGAAGCAGTATCATGCACCGCATGGCCTACCCCCAAGCACGTATTGAAACCTCTTCCGGACCCATCACTGTCGAACTATGGGACGACGTTGCACCAAAGCATGTCGCCAACTTCCTGAAACTCGCCGGTGATGGCTTTTATGACGGACTCGTCTTCCACCGTGTCATCCCCGGGTTCATGCTGCAGGGGGGCTGTCCAGACGGTAACGGTATGGGTGGACCGGGCTGGTCCGTTGACGCTGAGTTCAATGATCGCGAGCACCATGAAGGCGTACTGTCCATGGCTCGCTCAAGTGATCCAAACTCCGCAGGCAGCCAGTTCTTCGTCTGCCTTGGCCGCGACCATTGCAAGCACCTGGACGGCGAGTACACCGCATTCGGAACAGTCATTGAGGGCATTGAAGCAGTCCGCACCATTGCCGCGACCGACATTGGGCCCGGCGATGTCCCGCTGTCTCCCCAGACGATGACAGCGGTTTCAGCAATCGAGTGAGGTAGCCTCGCTCTCCCCGCGAGTGCGATCAGCGCAGCCGTTCGATCAATCGAGCTCGCACCTTGCCAGCGTCAGCACTGCCGCCGCTGACCTTCATGACATGGCCCATGATCCGGCCCATGGCAGCATCTTTGCCGGCACCGAAGTCCTCGGCGGCTTGGGGATGTGCTTCGACGGCCTGATCAATCCAGGCGTCCAGCGCACCTGCGTCACTGACCTGTACCAGTCCAAGACGATCCGCAGCCGCGCTCGCCGGTTCATCGCTGTCGCAAAGCACTTCGAACAACTCATCAACCGCCGTGGAGCCAAGATCGCCGGACGCACGCATCAACGCCAACGCAGCAATCTGGGATGCCGAAATGCCCAGATGCTCCGTGCGGCAACTGCGTTCGTTCGCGACTCTGGCGCCCGCGTTGAGCAGCAGTTTCGCCGCAGCCTGTGCTGCCTCGGCCTCTTCCATACCACCGTCAACCATGGCTGCAGCACAGGACTCGAAGAACGCTGCCGTCGGTGGTTCCTCCGCGAGTGCAAAGGCGTCCTTTGCTGACAGACCAAGTTCGCCCATCCAACGCCCTCGCCTGGCCATGGGCAACTCCGGCAGGCGCTCGCGGACACGGCTCTTCCATGCGTCATCAATCACCAAAGGCACAAGATCCGGCTCAGGGAAGTATCGGTAGTCGTGCGCGTCTTCCTTCGATCGCTGCAGCACGGTACGCATGGCCTTCTCATCCCAGCCGTAAGTCGACTTGACACCCGGCCCCATCTCAACGCCGTCTTCAAGCCACTGCTTCTCCTGCCGCGTGATCTCATGGTTGATCGCATTTTCCACGGCGCGGAAGGAGTTCAGATTCTTGATCTCAGCAATCGGCGTGCGAACCTCAGTGCCGTCATCCAGTGTCAGCGCAAGATTGATGTTCGGTTCAAATCGCATGTGGCCCTTCTGCATGATCCCCTCAGTCACGCCAAGTGCTCGACAGATTGCTCGCAACTCCCGGCCAAAGATGACTGCGTCAGCAGCAGATGTGATGTCCGGCTCCGTCACGATCTCCAGCAGCGGTGAACCGCTGCGGTTGTAGTCCACGATGGAACCGTCAATGACCTGCCCGCCCGGAAGTTCGTGCCCGCTCTTGCCGGTATCTTCTTCAAGGTGCGCGCGGGTGATGCGCACAGAGCAGGGACCGTCGGCACCGTCGAGTTCAATGCATCCTGAGCCGCAGATGGGATGTTCATACTGACTGATTTGATAGCCCTTGGGAAGATCCGGATAGAAGTAGTTCTTCCGGTCCCACTGGCAGCGATCGGCAATGTCGCAGTTCAGTGCCATGCCAACGAGCATCGCCATTTCTAAGGCATCGTGATTCATGGTCGGCAGCGCTCCGGGCAGCGCGATCGACACCGGATCGCAGATCGTGTTCGGCTGTGCGTTGAAGTTCGAATGGTGGGCGACATTTGCGGCGATGGCAAACATCTTGGCGTTGGTCGCCAACTCGACATGCACTTCCATGCCGACTATGAGTCGTCTGTCAGTGATTTGAGGCATGGCAGGGGGGCTCTCGAGTCGAGTGGGAAGGGTACCCGCTGGGCGGATACCATTCCCGCCATGAACCGCCAAGAACTCGCCGACAGGATTTCCGAGACCAGTGTGCTCAGGGGCAACTTCACACTGCGCAGCGGGCGTACCAGCACCTGGTACATCGACAAGTACCGTTTCACGACCCGCCCGGACGTTCTCCTTGCCATCGGTTCAATGGCCGCCAGCGTGCTGCCGAAGGGCACAACGCGTCTGGCTGGCGCAGAGCTCGGCGGCGTACCGTTGGCTGCCGCAGTATCCATGGCCAGCGACAAGCCCTGCCTGTACGTGCGCAATCAGAAGAAGGAC
>Ga0315336_1001285_pt1 | contig 51382 bp, 41 predicted proteins | sample ASW5metaG_FD_204512 | JGI IMG/M metagenome (GOLD analysis project Ga0315336, IMG submission 204512) | Ammonia-oxidizing marine archaeal communities from Monterey Bay, California, United States - ASW #5 | ecosystem: Environmental > Aquatic > Marine > Intertidal zone | place: USA: California...
TCAAGTCCACAAGTATATGCCCTGCAATGTTTCGCAAACGCAACTGGCGGACGGTCTCCTCGACAGCTTCCCGATTTGCCGTTATCGGATCCCCACTACCAGAATCGACATCAATTGCAGTAAGAGCACGAGTATTTTGAATTATGAGTCGGCCACCGGAAGGCAAACGTACAACCGGATCTACAGCGGTCATGATTACATCTTCTACACCGTGCAACTCAAACAAACCTTGGCGAGAGGTGTTACCGCTAATAATTGAACTCTTGCGGCGAAAATGCGCCTTTAGTTCAAGTGCATGAGCAGCTGGCTCACATAAAACTCGTTGAACCGTGTCACCGTAGAACAACATACATGTCTGCAAGGGATTAGGTCCGCGAGCTAGGAGTACTGGCGGGCGCGCCATTTCAGAGATTACCAAATTTTCTTTTGGATCCGCCGTCTTTAAGCGCGCTCCTTTTTCACTATAAGGCGAACGAATCACCTGGACCGCAATAGTCTCACCCTCAGCCGGAAGTGGCCTCGTATCCTGCAAAACGCCGTCCTTCTCTAACCCTATATTCACGAAAACAGCACCCAATCCTGGGACAGGCTTGCCGGATCTACCAAGGAAAATATCACCAACATGTGCCTCAACATCACGGTGATGATAAATTTCGACAACCAACTCACCACTAAGTGCAGCAAGACGTGTTTCCCCAGGACCTCGGCCAACCAGAATAGTGTCAATGATGGGCATGAGACCAGGCTAACTTAAGCAAGCCTAATGTCGTAAAGACACAAAGCCCAACTATGTTCGTGTAGGATCCATTTATGGAACGAACAAATGTACCAGCCTTCCCCTGTATTGCGTATCCACCAGCTTTTCCACGCCATTCCTCAGTCGTTGTATAAACTGAAATGTCAATCGAAGAGAGCCGCCGGAAAGCAACAGAAGTTTCAACTAACCGTTCCCATACATAGCCTCCTGGAGCTGTAACACAAATACCACCAAAGACGCGGTGCCGCCGTCCAGAAAGGAGCTGCAAGCTGATTGCGGCTTCCTGCTCTGTTTCCACTTTAGGTAGCACACGACGACCACAGGCTACTACAGTGTCTGCAGCAAGGACGACTTCATCTGGATACATCGCGGCAATAGCGCTCGCCTTGGCCGCAGCAAGCCTTTTTGCTACCTGCCTAGGCAGCTCTTTCGGCAAAGGATACTCATCGATATTAGCCGGGACAACGCACTTCGGAGTGCAACCTATTTGATTGAGCAGTTCAAGACGCCTGGGTGAAGCTGACGCTAATATAAAGGATGTATTATTATGCGGATGTTTTTGATCCGCCATTACGCCCATTACACAAACTTACTTAAAGCGAAAGGTTATGCGACCTTTGGTTAGATCGTAATGCGTCATTTCAACATTAATCCGGTCACCTGCCAAAACCCTAATCCGATTTTTTCGCATCTTGCCCGATGTATGAGCAAGTATTTCGTGCCCATTATCCAGTTTGACCCGAAACATAGCGTTTGGAAGAAGCTCCATTACCATGCCCGGAAATTCCATCATTTCTTCTTTAGCCACGTTCCCTCTTCATTTCTTTCAAGATAACAGATCCGATTCAATCTTATACCTAGCTGCACAAGCACCATAAAGTGCGAAGCCCAAGACCTTCGGTCAAGTAGTTTAGAAACATATCTGCTATTTAGTACAGTGTGTTGCTAAAATACCCGCTCACCTGGAACCGGAAAAGCCTCTAATATACGCCGTACAAGCAAATCACGCACCTCGCGATCGGCAATCGGACAACATCTCCGTACATGCAAAAGCACGTTAGTAGGAAGTTTGTCCACTTCTTACACTCGCATATGCAACACGCAAAGCAGAGTGAATAGCCGCCGAGCCGTATTTGAATCTAGATCAACATACACCTCCAGCCGTTCCATCAACATTACCGCCCCCTCGTTGTGGAGAGCACGGCGCCCCATATCAATTGCCTCAATCTGGGCTGGCCTTTGGGTTTTGATGGCGTCGAAGTAACTTTCGCATACAATACGATAATCTTTAATCACCGTACGAAATGGCTTTATCACTAGCCTGAACTTAAGAATTGTTTTGCCCTTAGTAGTCTGGACTTCCCAAATGAGTTTGTCCTGCAACAACGATAACTTAAGGTGGTAGGGTCCAGACGGGTATCTATCACCCTTCAATTTGAAATAATTGTCTTCCAGAAGATCAAATACGGCGACCGCTCGTTCGTGCACGATTTCGGCGTGATGGCGAGAAAATGACTCTTCGTCCAATTCAATGTAGACGATAGACCTTCTAGATGTAACCGAAGCATCCCTGCCGAAAGTCATCCACTGGAGTCCGGAAGCTTGTTGAGCCTAATATCAACCGACATTGCGTGAGCTTCCAACTCCTCAGCACGAGCCAGCACCGCAGCGCTAGGGCCTATACTGCTAAGCCCATCAGCGGAACAGTTAATAATGGAAGTCCGCTTCAGGAAATCAAAGACGGACAGACCCGAAGAAAACCGTGCGGATCCTGATGTTGGCAGCACATGACTCGGTCCAGCGATATAGTCCCCTATAGCTTCAGGTGTATGTCGGCCAACAAATATCGCACCAGCGTGGCGCACCGCCGCCAACAGCGGTTCATATTCTGACACAGATAATTGTAAATGCTCCGGTGCCAACTGATTAACCAGCACGGATGACAAAGAAATATCATCAATGACAAAAACACCACCGTTATCGGCCCAGCTCTTCCCTGCAATGCTAGCGCGAGGCAACACCTTTAGGTGCCTCTCAATAGCCTCTTCCACTGCAGTGGCAAAATCGTGATCATCAGTAATTAGAACCGACCGAGACGACACGTCATGCTCCGCCTGGGCCAACAGGTCAGCCGCAATCCACTCTGGATCATTCTTGTTATCGGCAACGATCGCCACCTCAGAGGGCCCCGCTATCAAATCAATGCCTACGGTGCCAAAAACCATTCTCTTGGCAGTTGTCACATACATGTTGCCTGGCCCAACTATCTTATCCACTGGCATAATGCTACCAGTACCGTATGCGAGTGCGGCAATAGCCTGCGCTCCACCAAGGCGATAAACGGTATCGACTCCAGCTATCCCGCATGTGGCAAGCATCAATGGATTTACCCTACCATCAGGTGTCGGCACGGCTGCCACTAATCTATCAACCCCAGCCACTTTTGCGGGTATTGTGTTCATCAACACCGAAGAAAACAACGCCGCCGTTCCACCGGGAACGTATAATCCGGCCGATTCCACTGCGGTATAGCGATAGCCTAGCTCAACACCGCTACTATCCCTAAAATTCAGTCCCACTGGCATCTGCCGCTCATGATATGCGCGAACGCGCTGCGCAGCATCCTTAATAGCGGCAAGTACTTGATCGTCACATTCATGCTCGGCGGCGGTGATTTCGTCTCTCGAGAATTCAAATCCATCCGTTGATACGTCGTGCCTATCAAAACGTTGGGTATACTCAATTACAGCCGCGTCGCCTCGATCTTTAACTTGTGACAATATCTCCCCGACAACCTTATCCACATCAGATTTTCGCTCACGGCTCTTAGCTACAAATGAATCAAAAGCATCAGAAAACGCAGGGTCTGAATTTTCAAGTCTCAGCGCCATTGATTGCCTCCCGGAAACTGTCGATCCAACCATTAACCTCTGCTGGTCTCACTTTAAGAACCGTGCGATTAACAATCAAACGAGAGGAAATCTCAGCAATAGTGTAAACCGCCTCTAATCCGTTAGCCTCTAAGGTTTGGCCGGTATCCACTAAATCGACGATACGAGGAGATAGCCCCAGAGCAGGCGCAAGCTCCAGAGCTCCATTTAATTTGATGCATTCTGCCTGGATACCTTTCTCCGCGAAAAATCGGCTTGTTATCTCAGGATATTTCGTAGCAATACGCACATGGCTGATCCGGCTCAAATCTCTTGCGTCCTTAAGGCCCTTTGGTTGAGCAACACATAGCTTGCACCGCCCTATACCAAGATCCAGCGGTGCATAGAGCTCCGTATAGTCAAACTCCATCAGAACATCGTTACCCGCGATACCAAGGTGAGCCGCACCAAAAGCGACAAACGTTGCCACATCGAATGAGCGCACCCGAATCAGACTTATGTGGTCATGATTTGTCTTGAAATAGAGCTGTCGTGCATTGGCGTCGTCGAAGGCGGACTCCGGAACAATCCCGACTCGGTCAAGGATGGGGCGGGCTTCGTTGAGGATGCGCCCCTTAGGGAGCGCAATCACCAGAGGATCCTGCGTCATTTGTTTTATCTCAATTTACGTTGCTCAGGCGCAAGACGCGACTGACGGAGGCCGGGTTTTACACTCTTTGAAGAGGCCCGCCAAGTGTGAGTCACCAAAGCACATAATTTATTCAGACTCCTCCAAAGTTGATTAACAAAACTTGCTCAATAAAACCTATGCGCTCGAAGTGTTATCCAATCAAAAAGTCATTCCAATAATGAGCAACAGACGCGATCACCGTAGCCAACCCAAAGGCAATGCGATACACAAAACTATATACAGGTTTTGCTTAATGTAGAATGAAGGAACAAACATTTGGAGCACGATAGGAGGTGACCGTGGATCATACTACTTTGAGGGGTCGGATTGTTTCTTGGAGTGAGGCCGCAGATAACAAAGATCAAGGTAATCGCGGAGGCCGCAGCCAGGAAGATTTTGTTATCACAAAGCACAGCGACGGATCACGAATTCTGCGTGCCTTCTGCGAACTGTATGAACATAACCTACTACGCGACGTTGTGTTAGCTATGGACGCCAACTACAGACCTTTAGATTGTTACGTGCGAGTAATGGTCGATGATACCTTACAAGGGATGGCCTGGTTCCGCTTCACCGAAACAGCCGCCCAATGCGAAGCCTATACAGTTAGGGAAGGCCGCATGTCCCAGGATTTACCAATGGATAAATTCGTTCCTACTTTTGCCACACATGCAGTACAGTCCGATGCCTGGCTGCTAGCCCGCTACGACCTTACCCAGGGACCCGGCCGACAATACTTCCAAGACATACCTCTCTGTTCGTCCGAACATGTAGGTAAAACAGGTCCCTACATTATGTCCATATCCTCGCCAATAGAGTATATCGGTGAAGAGAAAGTCAATGTGCGCGCCGGAACCTTTGTCACCCATCATTTTCGCTTTGTGGATGCAAGTAACGGCCACCCCCCATACGACCTATGGACATCTGCAGATGATAACTACCTATTCGTAAAGGCTTTAGTGGGTGGAAACTGGAATACGGCGTTTGAGTTAGTCGAGCTTGAGCGGGATTAGTCAACAATTACCAAAGCTGACCACTGTTCGAATACATTAACACCGCTGTTCGGCCCAAGCGCGATCGGCGTTAGAAGTACTCAATACCAGTTTGAGAAAATTGCGGACTTAGCCTGCACCATATTGTAGTTCTGAGCGCAGAGCTCTAGGGAAAAATACAAACTCGTGCCTCTATGATTCGGCTGAGATTACTGATGCGTCAACCTCAGGCGTTTTTGCTTCACTGTCCACAACTAAACGCAGCACCTCTGATCGGGAATAATGTCCGGCACTGTCTACAAAAACCTTAACATCTTCTATTTCGTCCAGGTCAATTTCCGCCGCAAGAATTTTTTCTTCCGCACCCACGTGGGGGCCCTCCACAAAAACTCCCATGGGATGAATAATGGAAGACCAGCCGCCGCCCGCTGTAATAAATTCTTGTGGTCCCAACTCTCTTTCCAGGAAATCCATTGCAGCTTGATCGACAGGACTTTCAGCAACAATCACGAAGCACTGACCAGTAAGCGCATGTGACCGCATCATCGCGTCTACTTGCGGATCGTACACCTCTGTAAAACCGACCATGGTCGACAAAGCTGGCCAAGCTCCAGCATGGATCTGAATTCCTTGGACGATAAGAGCGTGACGAGCGAGATTATTTGTATGTTCCCAGCACGCAAGTCCGCCGACACGACCCACAGCACTGTCCCACACTTTTAGAGTTGATCCGTCCCCTTGGCCCCAAACATATCGTTCAGCAAAGGTCGGTTGCAGTTTACGATGAACGCCAAGCAGGGCGCCATCAGCATCTATGAACGCCTGAGAATTATAGCACGTGCTACTCGTAGAGCTCCTTTCGGTGAAGCCTAATGCTACGACTACACCAGCCTCTTTGGCAGCCGCCTGAATAGTTTCGATCTCTGGCCCGGGCACGGTCAGCGCCGCCGCATGATATCGCTTGATTAGACCCGGCTGCATCAAGGGGGGATAGCAGTTAATCCAATATGGAAAGCCTGGTACAAAGACTTCGGGGAAGACGACAAACCTTACTTCCCGGGTCCCAGCCTCAGCGATCAGTTTGCAAGCCTTGTCAATGGTTGCTGCCGTATCCATAAACACCGGCGCAGCATGGATTGCCGCTACTTTGAAAGGTTTGGTCATCGTAATTTTCCCGTTATTCCATTATACCCTAAGTCATTCATAACAAAGCTAAAAAAGATAACATCCAGCCAAAGTAAAACCCTGCTTTTAGACAAACTTGCTATAATTAAGTGAGAACATTAATTTCCCCGAAACACTGACAATTCTATACAGCCTCACCATCTCCGTTCCAGTCCAAAAAGCTCCTTAGTGACCTGCCAATCGCTCGATTCTAGCGCCACAAGAAGCGAGCTTTTCTTCGAGACTTTCATAGCCACGATCAAGATGATAGACACGATTGACAATTGTCTCTCCTGCAGCAGCTAAACCCGCCAAAACCAGGGATACGGATGCGCGCAAATCAGTTGCCATTACGGGCGCTCCCGAAAGTTGTTTGCGGCCGCGAATGATGGCTGAGGAACCGTGGACGTTGATGTCTGCACCGAATCGCGATAACTCCGGCACGTGCATAAATCTGTTCTCAAAAATGCTTTCCGTAATCATGGCAGCCCCTTTGGCCGTTGTCATTAGTGCCATCCATTGAGCCTGCATGTCCGTTGGAAATCCGGGAAAAGGTTCCGTCATAACATCCACACCTACAAGCCTACTTTCCGCAGCAACTAGAATACCATCATCGAGCGCCTCAACTTCCACTCCCGCTTGGATGAGAAACTTAAAAACAGATTCTAATAAGTCCCAGTTAGTTTGTTGCAACTTGATGCGGCCCCGCGTGATCGCAGCAGCGATGGCATAGGTCCCTGTTTCGATACGATCCGGTAAAACTCTGTGTTGAGTGCCATGCAGTTTTTCTACTCCACACACAGTTAAAGTATCGGTACCGATTCCATTTATCTTTGCGCCCATACTTATAAGACAAAGGGCAAGGTCTGAGATTTCTGGCTCACGCGCTGCGTTTTCTATAACTGTTTCACCGGTTGCCAGGGAGGCTGCCATCAATGCGTTTTCCGTGCCTCCCACCGTTACAACTGGAAAGGTAATATGAGCACCTTTAAGGCGTCCCCTTGTATGCGCTTCCACGTATCCTTCTTTTAGAGCTATTTGTGCACCCATCTGCTCAAGTGCTTTTAAGTGCAGATCAATTGGGCGGGTACCAATGGCACAGCCTCCTGGCAAGGATACGCGCGCCTCACCGCAACGCGCTAAAAGAGGCCCCAAAACTAACACTGAGGCACGCATTCGTCGCACTAAATCATAAGGCGCTTCGATGTTAGAAATTTCTCTCGCAGTTAAGGTCAGATCACCAACAGTGCTTCTCTGCTTTTCAACACCATGCTGCTCAAGAAGACCGGCCATGGTCGCAATATCTGCTAGGTAAGGTACGTTAGTCAGGAGTAACGTTTCCTCGGTCAACAGAGAAGCAGCCATAAGTGGCAGCGCCGCGTTCTTCGCACCGGCAATTGTGACGGTTCCAGTCAGCGGTACACCGCCCTTTATCCTAATACGATCCACGTTAGTTCCTATATAACAACCGAAAAATACTCTTTACCGACGGTATCTATGGATTGGAAACAGGTTAAGTACATGGCGTCAAAGTTTCGGCAAAGTGACACCCTTTTGACCCTGGTACTTGCCCTTGCGATCGGCATAAGACGTTTCGCATTGTTTATCTGCCTTAAGAAAAATGAACTGAGCAGCTCCCTCATTAGCATGTACCTTGGCCGGGAGAGGAGTGGTGTTAGAAAATTCGAGTGTAACGTGGCCTTCCCACTCAGGTTCCAGGGGTGTCACGTTTACAATTATACCGCACCGAGCATATGTGGATTTTCCAAGACAGATAACGAGCACATCCCGCGGAATGCGAAAATATTCTATCGTTCTAGCCAAAACAAAGCTATTAGGCGGAATCACGCAAACATCTGTTTGGCGATCAACGAATCCTTGTTGGGAAAACGCCTTAGGATCAACTACCGCTGAGTCCACATTTGTAAAGATCTTAAACTCTCGTGACACTCTAGCGTCGTAGCCATACGACGACACACCATAGGAAATTACTCCATCTTGGTTCAGGGTATCAGTAAATGGTTCGATCATGCCATGTTCAGTGGCCATCTTCCGGATCCAGTGGTCGGGCATAACAGGCATATTTGCGGCCTCTCTATGAGCGGCGGTGATCCTGGGTCCCCGCCAGCCTGGTTTCTAATGTTTTGTAGCCTAGTGGGCTTTTACCTACAACCTAATGCGGTTGCTCCTTATTCTCACCAGAACCAAATCTGGATTTTTCCACCCGTCGGATTCTCTCTTGCTTCTTGCGCCGTTTTAGATTTTCTCGCAAAGCCAACGCAACCCGGGATTCTGCCCGTTGCGCTTTGGTGCGAGACTTATTAAAACCTATGGAACTGAACTTGGATCGCAAAGTCACTTCTTGGCACAACCTAAAAATCTTCGTGATGGTAACCTGGGCATAGCGCGCTTGGGTAGAGGCGGTCAATGGCATATGCGCATCGACTATGCTAAGGGCGCAGGAATCTCAATATTGATACCTTACTTTGTTAAGATTCTCCCTGGAAGCAGAGAGAAGTGTATGAGCTCCTGTGGATCGGCTGCGCTTGCACGGTTATGGTCCATGTGGCATGTTCCGGCTCGCTTCTCCCATTGTGCCGCTGTAGCTCAGGGGTAGAGCACACCCTTGGTAAGGGTGGGGTCAGTGGTTCAATTCCACTCAGCGGCACCATCTCCGACTAAACAAAATCAATGTCTTAACTGGGTTTGCGTCTATTATGCCCTCTGCTAAAAACGAATAAACAACACTTTTCACTTCTGGGATTTGCATGATACTTGCTTTCCTTTTGTGCCTATTAACTGGGTATGGGAATCACACCTATGACGCCCACTAGGGACAGAACGGAACTCTATCATTTGAAGGTGTGTCGTAGCGGGACGTCTCAAAAGTAATGATGCCTGTGTGGTGCATGCAGCTTCCGGTTCTGTCGGTTTGCACTCTATTCACATCGTTTTAGCCGAAAGTTCTAGAGTTGTCTCCGTCACAAGTACGGCTGCCAAACCTAAGAAACTATTTGAATTGGGAGTCTAATTGTTCGTATTTTGCCCCAAAGTGCAGCCCTACAGCTATCCGAGTTCACGGCACCAAGACCACCTTTCCAAAATGCTCGCGCGATTCAAGAATCCGATGTGCTCTAGCGGCTTCCCGCAGTGGCAAAGTCTGATCGATAATTGGCTTGATTAGCCCTTGTGCAGAGAATTCAAGGAGTCGTTCCACCGAACGGTCCATCGCCCCGGTCCGATTGACATGCGACAGATTCATACCCGCCACCGTCAAACCTTTCTCTAATAAAAGATGACTAGGAATCGGAGGCTGCACGCCCGAACTATATCCTGCGATCACGAGCCGCCCTCTCGCACAAAGAGCGTCAAGGCTTCGGAGCAGGATATCATTACCTACGCTATCCAAAACCAACTCCACACCTTCATTATTCGTGTAGCTATGAACTGCCGTCACGAAGTCATGCTCAGATGCATTTACGATCAGCTCAACGCCTAGTTCCGAGAGTCTCTGCGCTTTGGCAGCCGTACTTGTAACGGCGATAACTCTAGAACCCTCGGCTCGAGCAATCTGAATGGCAGCCAAACCGAGAGAACCTGAGGCCGCATGTATCATAACATTATCATCACTCTTGAGCTGTCCCGTTGTGTGCAATGCATGATATGCCGTGAGATAACTTGCTGGGAAAGCCGCCGCTTCGGTAGCTGTAAATGAACCAGGTCTCGGCATGGCCTGCCAAGCCGGTGCGGTTACACGTTCTGCGTAGCCACCTTCGCCGCCGACACGAGCCATCACGAGATCACCTATCTTCCAACCTGAAACGCCAGGGCCTATTTCTATAACCATACCGCTTACTTCCACGCCGGGAATGTGGGGAAACTTAATTGGTCTATACACGTCGGTATTACGGCTAGATCTACTTCCGCTCTTGCGCGCTTCAACGTCCATGAAACCCACACCTGCGGCTTCTACTTGTATAAGCAATTCACCTTCCTCAGGCTGAGGTTCAGGCGCATCCTCAAACCGAAGCACCGAGGCATCACCGAATTCATGCATCCTAATTGCCTTCATGATACCGCCCTAAGTGGTGGTCACGTCCGAGGTAGCAAGCTCGTTAATCGCATTTGCGACCACCTCAACAATCTTATCAATCTCAGCTTCAGTAGAGATCAGTGGCGGCCTCAATGAGACAATATCTTTTGCGGTACGAACGATAACCCCTCCCTGCATAGACGAATTGTACACCTTACGGCCGATGGCCCTATCTGAAGCAAACTTTCGCTTCGTCTCCCGGTCTTCAACCAGCTCAATAGAAGCCAGCAATCCTAAGCCACGTATATCACCGACATAGGGGTTTTCTGAAAGACGACTTTCAAAGTCATCAAGCATATATTTACCAAGTTCATGCGATCTTTGAACAAGATTGTCCCGTTGAACCACCTCTAAAGTTGCCAATCCAGCCGCACAGCAAACCGGATGCGCACTAGTAGTGGTACCGTGCGGAAAAACGTAGTCCGTACCTACAGAGAGAATAGACTCCCACACGGCATCGCTAATCACCGTAGCACCTAGTGGTTGGTAGCCAGATGTGATGCCTTTGGCCAACGTCATCATGTCCGGTACAACGCTCCAATGCTCTAATCCGAAAAACTTTCCTGTTCGGCCGACACCACAAACCACTTCATCAGCGATGAGCAAGACATCATAACGATCACAGATTTCCCGCACCATGGGATAGTAATTCGGTGGTGGGATCAGATGCCCCGCTACCCCCATGATGGGCTCAATAATGAAGGCCGCGATCGTTTCTGGACCCTCACTGCAAATGGTCTGTTCAAGATCTACCGCGCAATCCGCACCGACATTTTCCGATGTGCTATGATAAATATCTGGCATATCGACAAATATGAAGCCATCCATCATCGGCCCAAAATGTTGCTGATACGACGGAATCCCGCCGGCAGACATGGCAGCGTATGTGGCGCCATGGTAGGCACCTCGTTGACTTATGAATTTAATTTTTTCGGTTTTGCCCCTGACAGTGTGATGCAATCGCGCCAGCTTAAAACTTAACTCATTGGCCTCAGATCCGGAGTTTGCAAATTGCACATGATTAAGCCCGTTCGGCGAAACGTCTGCCAGTGATTGGGCTAGAAGTGCAGACGGGGAATTGCCGTAGGCAAAAAAGGCAGGCACATAACAAAGTTGGTCAAGCTGGTCCTTTATGGCTTGAATAACATAGGGATGCCCGTGTCCAAGAATTACATTCCCCATCCCTGAATAGGCATCCACATACTTTCTACCATCTGTATCTTCTAAATATACACCTTCGCCCTTTAGGAAGAACTTTGCGCCCTGACTTTCGATTATATGCGCAGCGGTATTCGGATGAAAATGAGACCGATCCGCATTTACGAGAGATTCTAAATCCGCCTCAACCACTTCCGGAATCTCACCGTTCACCAATTTGGAAATAGATCTGAAACAAACCACCGGGAACAGGCTCGTATGCCATCTCCTCCCGCACATTTTGAAAACCCGCATTCTCCAACATTTGGGGGATATCGGAGTCCGTATAAGTAGTCATATACGGTTCATTATTATTATGGACCTGCCATTCCCGCAGCCAGCGCCTGTAAGGTGTAATATTTACCGTCCTCGGAATATCGGCTATTACGAATACTCCGCCAGGCCTTAATATGCGGTGTCCTTCTTTCATGATTGCGTTCATGGCCGGGATATCCAGCTCGTGAAAAAGCTGCATTGAGAAAATCAGGTCAAAGTGCTCGTCGGGAAACTTTGTGTCTTCGGCCAGACGCTGCACAAAATTTACATCTATTCCGCGTTCCACGGCCCGCTTATGTGCAAATTTCAGCATCGGAGCTGCAAGATCCAAACCGAATACTTCCGCATGGGGGCAGATTTCTTTGATCGGCAGGGTATCTTGACCTATCGCACAACCAATATCCATTGCCCTTTCAATCTTCCGATTCACCAGCTTTGTCGCCTTTTGGATAAGCAAGCGCTGGGTTTTGCCATCATCGTTCACACCGAAAAAAAAGACCTTAACGCCGTAATCGTAGACGTATCCCATCAAGTCATCATAATCATAGTTACCTGGCATCAGATGAAAGTCTTGCCCGGCATAGTAGTCTGGAAGTTCAATTTCGGGATATAATTCTATCGAGCCCGGCCCTTTGCTCTGATAGTCTTCCAGTTCTTCGATCAACTTGTCTGCCTGTGATTCATACGTGTGTCTAATGCGTTCCCACATCTGATCCTGTGTCCAACGATCCAAAAATTCTCTAGTTCGATTAACCGGAGATTGGCCGACTAATTCTTCAACTTCCTGGTAGGTTTCAGGCTTCCGCCCGCTCCTCTTCTCGAATTCCTTTTCCTTATGTGAGTAAAAGGCACGGACATGCTGTTCTAATTTTCTCATAGAGAACAGCTTTAAGCTTTCAACAAAATCAATATAGTGAGCATCGTCAATTGTCGCTGCGGGGGCCCAGAAGCTCATTCTAGTAGTCCTTTGCCGAACTTGAAGCCTAGTTCTACTGTATATCCTAGCATACATTTGTTACATTGTGAGGGGCTACGTAACCGTGGAAACACGCAACGCCAACTTTGGGAATTCTTGTGATCGTGTTTCCAGTCGATTAGGTCGGCCAATGTGGTGATATTTGGGAGGTTGCCGTGCAAAGCACCAACCTGGCGCATTTCGATTAGTGTAATAACTCACCAAGTAATATAACGCTGGATAAAAGGAAGAGTTAAAAAGTGGATCCCGTCACGCTGGAGGTGATAAAGGGGGCTATTAGATCCGCCCGACAGGAAATGGCGACACTTATCGAACGAACTTCGATGAGCCAGAGCATTCGGGAAAAACTCGACTATTTTGCCGCTATTTTCGATCGTAACGGACGAATGGTCTCCGGCACCGACATGCCGCTGGGTGCTAACATCATCGACATCATTACCGAACACTACCCGCCGGAAGATATGAGACCCGGAGACCTCTATTGGTACAACGACTGCTACGCATCCCGTGGCGGAGTATCTCATTCTCCTGATCTGGTGTTGATAGCCCCCGTTTTTTATGAAGGCAATCTCGTAGCGTTCAGCGAAGCCTGGGGGCATATGCAAGACATTGGAGGGTTAGCTCCGGGCAGCAATTCTCCTCTGTCTACGGAGATCTATCACGAAGGAATCATCATGCCCCCGACACGGTTGGAACGGGAAGGAATCAGAAACGAAGAGCTTTTTCAGGTATTCGTTCGCAACTCGCGTTACCCCGATACACTTAAGGGTGATGTCAGAGCGCTCATCGCAGCAGTCAGACTTGGCGAAACCAGAATTAAGGAAATGTGCAAACGGTTCGGTGAAGATGTTGCCATGAGTGCCTTCGAAGGTCTGATTGAACAGACTTGTGAGGGAATAAGACAATTCGTTGACGATAATATCCCGGACGGGATCTATTCATTCGAGGACTGGCTAGACGGTGACGTTCATCAAGACCGATCTTTTGCGATACGACTGACACTTACAAAGAAGAAAGGCGATCTATCGTTTGATTTTACCAAAAGCGATGATCAAGGCAGAGGTACACTCAATTTCATCATGGACGAAAGCGTCCCTAAGTTGATGTTAGGTGTTTACGCAATGTCATACAATCCAACCCTGCTTACCAACGATGGTTGTTGTCGAGCCCTTGGTCAGGTCAACATCCGAGAAGGCAGTATCCTCGACCCGAAATTTCCGGCGCCATTAGGACAACGCACAGCTACGTGGCTTCGCGTGAACAGCTGCCTGTTTGGTGCAATTGGCAAAGCAAGTAATGGAGAAGTGCCAGCGTCATCACCTTACATGGCTGTCGTCACCTACCGGTGGCCAAAAGACAACCCCAGTCAGTTCGGGTTTGCATTCGATGGACTTGCGATCGGACACGGTGCACGTCCATTTGCGGATGGGCATGATGCAATATTTTATATCGGACAGAGAGATATGCCGGTGGAATACAGCGAGCTTGAGTTTCCATTCAGAGTCGAGCAATACGCCATTCATATGGACTCCGGCGGGCCTGGAAAATTTAGGGGAGGATGTGGAATTATACGAGACTACCGGATCCTACGTGATGGTTTGATTGCCCGCCACACGATGGACAATGTGCTGTATCCGCCTTGGGGTATTGCGGGCGGTGACTATGGTAGACCAGGACGGTTCATACTCAATCCCGATACACCTTCTTCAAAGGACCTTCCCGCGAAGGGCGACAATCTGAGGCTACTGGAAGGTGATGTTCTAAGAGCCATGACTTGCGGAGGCGGGGGTTGGGGAAATCCATTCGAACGAGATCCTCTGCTCGTATTGGACGATACCCGGTGCGGCATGGTCAGCCGCGAAGCCGCGCAAACCGATTACGGCGTTATTATCGACAACAATATGACAATGGATACGGAAGCGACCAGCCAAATCCGAAAAGAAGCACCTTTGTAGTCGTCGAATGGCTAAGCCATGAAGTTTGCAATTGGAATTGATACCGGTGGTACTTTTACTGACATTGTCGCCGTGGGCTTGGATTCAGCTGAGCTTTGGTCTGCAAAAATTTCATCCACTCCCGAAGACCCAACTGTGGCTTTACTTAAGGGAATTGAACTCTTCCTCAGCGAAAACAATCAAGACATCTCACACATTGAACGCGTTTTCCATGGCACAACCCTCGCCACCAACGCCATATTGGAAAAAAAGGGCTCTATAACCGGTCTTCTCACTACAAGAGGTTTCAGACACGTCCTGGAAATCGGACGACATGATGCCCCGCGGGATAAGAATATTTTTGGCTGGGTGAAACCAAAACGTCCGATACCACCTTGGATGATTGCGGAAGTCTCAGAAAGAATAGATGCGTCTGGAAAAGTTCTAAGGAAACTTGACGAGGAAGATTGCCGACAGGCGATTGAGACCCTAATTGCCCAGGGAGCAGAAGCTATCGCCATATGCTTTCTTCACTCCTACAACAACGACGTGCACGAACACCGCGCTGCTGAAATAGGTAACTCTGTTGCACCAGACATTAGAACAATCATCTCAAGTCAAGTAACCGCCGCGTTTCGCGAGTACGAACGAACGATGGCTACGGTTATGAACGCATATTTGTTGCCAAAAGTCGGGGCTCATATTCAAAGAATAGAAGATCGCCTAAAGAACGCAAAATACAACGGACCTTTGTTTGTCATGAAATCTAATGGGGGTGTCGCGAGCGCTAAAGGAGCCGCAAGCCAGCCAGCGCATTTGGCACTTTCCGGCCCAGCTGCAGGTGTAATCGGCGCGCGTCACATTGGGGTATCTACGGGAAGGAATCGACTTATCTCAATCGACGTAGGTGGTACAAGTGCCGACATATGTTTGCTCAAGGACGGAAATGTTGCGCTAACCCGGGAAAGTCAAGTAGGCGATTTCCCGCTCAATCTGCCCATGCTGGATATTCATACGATCGGTGCGGGAGGAGGCAGTATTGCCGAGGTTTCCCGGACCGGCGCTTTAACTGTTGGACCTCATTCCGCCGGTGCTGATCCGGGCCCGGCTTGCTATGGAAAAGGCGGTGCCCAACCTACGGCTACAGACGCCAACCTGGTACTTGGACGGATACCACCCACGCTGATTGGCGGGGAAATACAGTTAGATACAGAAGCGGCAAAACACGCAATTAAGAAGAAAATTGCCGAACCGCTGGGGCTAACGGTGGAGTCAACGGCTGAGGGCATCGTAGAAATTCTTGACAACGTTATGGCTGGCGCGGTTCGCGTCGTATCAATTGAGAAGGGGCATGATCCGCGAAACTTTGCGCTGGTTGCGCTTGGTGGCGCGGGACCATTGCACAGCGGCCGTCTTTCTCAACTTCTCGACATTCCAGAGATCATCATTCCGCAAGCACCTGGTGTTGTTGCGGCTTTGGGATTGCTTGTTACCGATCTTCAAAACGACTATGTTCGGACGTGTTTGCAGAAACCTCCCGAGTACGATATTGAAGCGATCGATCGTATCTATAGGGAACTCGATGATGAGGCTCATCGTTGGCTACAGCTAGAACAAGTCCCAACCGATTCAAGAAAGATCGAGCGTCATGCTGATTTAAGGTACGCAAACCAGGGGTTTGAGTTATCAGTGGATTGCCCAGACGGAACCTTCACCCACGAGTTTATGGAGGTTCTAATTGATCGATTCCATCAGCATCACAAGCAACTCTATACCTACGCAGCTGAAGACGCGCCTGTAGAACTCGTCAACCTTAGGGTACGGGGTATCGGGCGTATTCAAATTCCTGAAACGGTGAATGTAAAAAGTGGAAGAGGCGCCGAGACTGCATTAAGCGGCGAAAGGTCTGTGTGGTTTCGTGAAACCGATGGATTCACCGACTGTCCCATATATAACCGTTCGTTATTGGGTTCGGGTGATCAATTGGCGGGCCCATGCATCATAGAACAGCCTGATAGCACTGCAGTCTTACTGTCCGGTCAGACTGCGATCGTACATGCAAGTGGAAGCCTGATTGTCACCAACCCTCAATAAGGCGTCTATTGTCGATTAAGGAGAAACACTATGCCTGTCGCGCACATCAATGGTCATAAAATGTACTATGAGACACAGGGCCACGGCCCGCCCGTCTTATGCATGACCGGCTGGGGTACAATTTGCCATGGCCGGTCGATGTTCCTGCCACATAGCCTAACCAAGGCAAATTACCAACTCATCTATTTCGATCATCGCGGCATCGGTGAGTCAGAGAATGCTCCTGAGATTGAGCACTCAACGGATCTTTATGCCGACGATGCTACTAGCCTCTTGGAACACCTCAAATTAAACTCAGCCCATGTGGTCGGGCTAGGAGGCATGGGCGCCCTGATCGGGCAAAAGATGGCTATCAATCATCACGACCACGTTTTGAGCCTAGCAATGTTTGGTCCTTGGGCTAAGGTCGATCACTACCTGGGCGACCAATTAAGGTTATTCGACATGCTGCATGCAAAAATCGGCTTCGAAGCCTATCAGATGTGTGCCGCCTTGTTCTGTTATACACCGGAGCACTATCACGAGAACCACAGCAAAATCATCAGCCCCAATGGACCATGGCAGATGATCAAGAATAACCAGCCCATACATAAGCAATTTATCACTGCATGCCTCAAGCATGATACGACTGGCGAACTGAAGAAAATTGACCAGCCCACTCTCATTATTATGGGTGGCAAGGAAGATTTAATGACAGGCGACAGAGTAGGTCAGGTATTATTGAAAGGCATCCCTCATGCCGAATACATGGTGATCGAAGGGGCCCCCCACGCCCATCAAGCTTATCCAGCGGCAGACAAGATTTTGAATGACACAATAGGTGACTTTGTGCGCAGGCAGGTCGAAACCCAAGCATGACCGACTTTACTTTTGCTCCGGATCTTGCAGACCGCGTCATCATTGTGACCGGCGGTGGACGCGGTTTGGGCCGCATTATGGCCCTCACCTTGCTGGAACATGGCGCAAGAGTGGTAATAACAAGCGCGCGCCAAAAAAGCGAGTTGAATGCAGTCGAACAAGAGGCAGAGCAGGTCGCGGAACCCGGCCGGCTTCTTGCCTATCAGGCGGACGTAACTAATCCTGATATGTGCGAAACGGTCGTCGCTAAAACATTGGAAACTTTTGGACAGGTATATGGCCTTATCAATAATGCCGGGAGGGGCATGCGCCTAATCAGTGAAACCTTCAATACGGATCCAACCAAATTTTGGGAAACGTCGGTAGACGCCTGGCAAACAATCATTGATACCAACGTAAATGGTGCGTTTTACATGAGCCGCGCTGCCGCACCCCATATGATTAAGGCTGGAAAAGGTACAATCATAAATATTTCGACCAGCGCGATTACAATGGTCCGGAAAGGATATTCCCCTTACGGTGGCTCCAAAGCCGCCTTAGAAGCGTTCAGCCGTGCGTGGGCCGATGACCTTGAGGGAACTGGCGTTACTGTGAACGTACTGCTCCCGGGAGGTGCTACGGACACCGAGCTGTTACCACCGGACCACAGACGCGGAGCGGACGGAAATCTCCTCTCCCCCGACCTCATGGTCCAGCCAACGTTATGGCTATGCTCTGATGAAGGAAAAAACGTAAACGGACGCCGTTTCATCGCTAAATTCTGGGAAGACCGCATTTCACTCGAAGATGCCGTAAAAGAATGCATTCAGCCGGCACCAAAGTTGCCTTTGATTCTATAAATTAGAACGCAGTCGTCAGTAAGTCATGTACAATTTAGCAGCACCGATGCTTGATAGTGAGATGTTAGAGATTAGGGCGTACAAACAACTAAAGATAATCTTTCATCTACTCCGAATCGGTGACAAGTAACACTATTGGAAATGATGGCTGATCAACCACAGCACAGAGAATTCACCCGCGGCTGGAAGATCATCTTGGCATCTTCTATCGGTGTCGGATGCGGCGTGTCAGCAGTATTGTTTTATACATTCGGCGTATTTATCGTGCCGCTTCAAGACCAGTTCACCTGGTCACGCGGAGACATCCAGTTTGCTATAACTCTCTATTCCTTCGGCGCCCTTTCTGTCCTTCCTATAGTTGGCAGGTTACTTGACAACTACGGAGCACGGCGTATCGCTTTGTTGTCCACAGTGATTTTTGCCACCCTTTTTAGTTGTTTGTCGTTCGTAACATCCTCAATTTGGACTTTTTATGCGATTCTAATTGCAACCGCAGTTCTATCTGCGGGGTCCATGCCGATCACCTATACCCGGATTATCAATACTTGGTTTGACAAAAGAAGAGGGATTGCGTTGGGTCTAATGCTAGCCGGTACTGGCGTTGCCGCAACAGTGCTGCCGCGTTATGCCTCCTGGTTGATCGAAAATTTGGGTTGGCGAACAGCTTATCCTGGCCTAGCGGTTGTTACGTTCGCAATCTCCTTTCCCGTCCTCTTCTTATTATTGAGAGACTACCCTCACCCGCAACCCTCCCATAACCTTTCCAAACAGAGACCTAGGACAACTAATCATCAGGCCTTGCACGGATTCAACCTGCGCACATCAATGAGTAGCTACAAGTTCTGGGTCCTCGCTTTTGGTCTACTCTGCACCTCGTTTGCCCTCGGCGGCATCATTCCCAATCTCGTGCCTATGTTAACTGACATGGGGTATGCCCCTTCCGTTGCTGCTGGATATGCGGGATTGCTCGGCGTCATGGTCATTTCCGGACGCTTGTTGGTCGGTGTGTTGCTTGACTATTTATGGTCTCCCCTTGTGGCGTTCTGTGTTCTCACTCCAACATTCATTAGCTGCCTATTGCTAACCATAGATGGGTTGGGGCCCGCCGGTGTGATTGTCTCCGTAGCCCTGGTGGGCCTTGCCACCGGCGCAGAATACGACCTCATCGCGTATTTGGTGAGCCGATTTTTTGGCATGAAACACTATGGCGTAGTTTATGGAACCCAGTACATGTTCTTTGGCATCGGCTTCGCCGTTGGGCCGCCGGTATACGGGTATGGCTATGACATTAATAGTAGCTACGACCCCATACTTTATGTAACTGCTGCCATCATGATTCTGGCGCCCGCAACTTTTCTTTCGTTGGGGTCCCCACCAAAACGTTTTGACAAAAAATCAAGCAAAGAAAGATAAGGGCGTTGTTCCCGGTAACGGACAACCGATCTTTGTTTAGACAACTTGTGCTCATAAGGCTAGCCCTGCGGTGGTTCACCGAAGAAAAATTGAAGCTTAAGACGAGCATCCAGTAAACTAAATCCGAACAGCAAACGACCCTCGCCCCCAGCAACATAATGGCGTAGGCTGCTGCCGAGGAGTCCGGTGACCAGATGCCGGAGATGGGAGATCACCATGCTCATGTTGACCCAGGCGCCTTGGGCGCCAACCGCTGCCACGGATCTTGACGCTCTCGTCAACGCCGCTGAAAGGGAGGCTCAGCGGCAGTCATTGGAAACTGATCCGGACGTCCTACTACTTCTGCCCCACAGTCCGCTCTCAGACGATGGTGCTCCGAGCGAGATGGACGCAATGGCAACGATAAGTGCCATCGCAAAAGCTCACAATATCTATTTGGCCGGCTCTTTAGTGATTAAAGCTGCTAGTGAAGAAGCTCCGCAGTCTATCGGTTTCTTGATGGGGCCAAGCGGAAAAAAACTGCTGCGCATGCCTAAGATCACACCTGACCTCGTTGAGGGGTTTACGGACACTACATCCGCTCTGGGCCGGATCGGCCAGTTTCCCGTTGCAAAGCTGCCATTCGCCCAAATTGGGCTGCTTGTGGGGGAGGATATCCATTTTGCTCAATATGCACGCTCGCTAGTTTTCAACGGGGCGGAGATTATTTTGAATCCTAGCATCGAACGCTCCGACCACCAGTTCGACATTCGAAAACTGTCCCGATTCGGCCGCGCGGGAGAAAATAGAGCCTATGTAGCGGTTGCCAGTCCGTCTGAGATGAAAGACGGAGGCCGCACTGTGCACCTACCAGCAGCCACGGCTTTGTATCACTGGGAAAAAAGGGAAACCGGCCTACGCGGAGGAGAAACGTTCGTAATTCCCGACATTGATATGGAACTTTTGCGACGCAGCCGCGCGACGCCAGAGGGAAGTTTCCCGGCCATTCTGAGAGCAGATGTCTATGGTAGAGGTTACCACACATGGAATGAGACAGAGCCACTTTCCGGCAACGCCCCTTCAAACCGCATTGAATGGCTGGGAGAGGCGGACCGACGCATTAAGGCTGAAATAGCCGCCCGAGGTCCTACTCGGAATAAATATGAGGAACAATATGACGTTCTTCTAATCCAGACCGTTGCAAGACTTATCCCGATCGGGGGTAATGCGGATCCGCGGCAGATAATCCGCATGAACCTGGACGAACACCTCACATCCGCCAGCACACGAGCTAGTCTGCCATCTGTTCGATTAGTGGTATTTCCCGAATTTTGGCTAACGGGTCCTGGCGGCATAGGCGGCATCCAGCGCACAGTGCAGGACTTGGAATGCATGGCTATAAGCTATCCCAATGAGGTGTTTGACAAAATCGGTAAGTTTGCTCGAGACCACAATGTCTACGTGGCCTTTCAGAACTTCGAGGTACACCCGAAACTGCCGGGGCGAGTTTTTAACTCGTCTTTTCTAATAGACGACACGGGTAACCTGCTGCACACATACCGCAAGAACCAATGTGCCGACATTTGGGGTTTCTTGCCGGACACCACACCCGGCAGCATTCTCGACCAATATTTGGACCTATTTGGTTATGACGCCCTATTTCCAGTAGCAGACACGCCTATTGGCCGATTAGCTAATATGATATGCTTCGATAACATGCATCCTGAAGTGGCCTTTGGCTTACGCCGAGCCGGCGCTGAGGTGATAATGCACTCCACATCAGAGCCTCATGGCGGTGAAGGTCGCCGTGCCTGGGATAATGCACGGCGCCTCAGAGCATTCGAGAACGGTGTTTACATGATTTCAGCGATGGACGGTGGTGAATACAAAGCCACTGATTCCGAACACATGACGTTTTTTCGCCGTGGGCATTCGCGCATCGTTAACTTTGACGGCACCCTGCAGGGCACTGTAGACGGGCCGGGTCCCGTGGTTTTCCGGGGCCACATCGACCTTGCTGCTTTGCGACGTGCGCGCTCTAATCCTCGCTCCAATTTCACGTTGTGGAACGACCCAGGGACCTACGCTACCAACTACAGCCCCAATATTGGCTTTCCCTCTAACGGTTGGACTGGGGACCCATACGACAACCCTTACATCGGTGCTAACCTCTTGAGAGAAGTCATAGATGGATACATTGAGAAGGGAATCTACATCGCACCTACTACAAAGATGGGTTCGGACCGTTACCGAACTTCCGACCAAGTGTAATAGGTTTTCTAGTAATCAATCGAGTTGTAAGGCTGGAATATCTTTCAGTTCGGGTGGTGGTGCTATGGACTGCACGTAATTATAAATCTGGAGCAAACCTTCCCTACTCAATACCCTCGGCGAGTAAGCCGGCATAACCCCGTAGGGCCGTCGTATCACATCTCTAAACGCAGCGTACGGCAGAGAGTCTGGTGCTATACGCGGGCCCGCAGCACCTCCCTGCCCAACATTGCCATGGCACTGAGCGCAACCGTATGCAGAATATGTCATTCGAGCAGCGATTAGATCAGAGTCCTGAGCATAGCAGGCACCATAAACCAACGTGAAGGCGAAACCGGCAACGCCGGCTTTAGCGATGCTTCCAAGAATATTCATCTAGGCTGAGCCACAACGTCTACAAGAGCGGGCTGTCCCTTAACTACCACCTCAGTGGCTCGTCGTAGGGCCGGGCCGAGCTCGTCGGGATCTTCAATGGGGCCCTCAGCCCAAACACCAAAACTTTTTGCCAGGGACGCAAAGTCAACAAAAGGATCCTCAAAAACGTTACCGATTTTTGCAGCACCATCGAGACCACGCTGACGTCTAGCAGCCATTCTTTGTACATGCATCACTTCCTGGTGGTAGGCGCGGTTGTTATGCATCACGGTCAACATAGGTGCACTATGGTGCGCAGCAGTCCAAAGTGCTCCGGGTGCATAGAGAAGATCTCCGTCGCTCTGAAGATTAATAGCAATGCGTCCTGCAGCTTTATGGGCTAGGGCAGCTCCAACAGCCGCTGGAGCACCGTATCCTAACCCCCCTGCTCCCGATGTTCCTATGTAATGGTGCGGTTCCGTCATATTCCATAAGCGCCGCGGCCAATTATTCCAAAAGCCAACACCGGAAACTAGACCCCAATCCAACTCACGGATGTGAGACCATAACTCCATACAGATACGGGCTGTACTAACTGGACTAGCCGCCCAACCATACCGAGCAGAATCTAGACTCTGATTACGCATCGCCTCGAAGGCATCTCGTAACCAGGGTTGACGTGCCGCGATGATCGCTCGTCGCGACCGCGAGGTCTGCTGTCGGATCGTATCGATTAGCGATGGCAGCGTTGCCTCAACATCACCGATAATGGATAAGTCAGCAGCATAATAGCGTCCAAAGTTCTGATAGTTTGACTTTATAAAGGTGTCACCAAGCCCAATTGTAATAACCTTAACATCCTCGGCAATTCGGGATGCTTCCTCTCGGTGAGGTAGATCTAGCATACGCCGCACAGCGCCCCATACATCCGTCAACTCCAGCCCAATAACAACATCAGCATCTCGTAAGGATGCGCTGGCGCGCCAGGTATGATTAAGGTAATGGTTTGTGGGAAAGTTTAGGCGTCCGCCGCGGTCCAGCACGGGCGCCTGTAGGGCCTCAGCTAGATTAATCATAAGGGTTAACCCTGACGCACTATGAATAGCGCGATCAACAACGATAACCGGATTTTCTGCGTCCACTAAGATTCGGGCCGCCTCCTCGACCGCCGAACCATCCCCCCTAGGAGGTACAGCGTTAGACAAAGATGGAATTTTAAGGTCAACATTCTCATCAATACTCTCTTCCTGTAGTTCAGCATCGAGAGAGATAGCAACGGGCCCCATAGGTGGGGTGGTAGCTATGCGGTAGGCACGCACAAATGACTCAGAAAAGTGAGATAAAGAAACTGGGCTATCATCCCATTTTATGTAGTCCCGAATGACTCGCACGGGGTCCTGGGCAGAGTGCACCCATTCGGCGGGTACCCTTCTCGACACCGCGTCGCGGTGATTGCCACCGATCAGTATAATCGGCACCTTGTCGGACCATGCGTTGTAGACAGCCATAGCAGCATGTTGCAAACCAACCGTACCATGACATGCGATAACTAAAGGCTTGCCCGACACCTTGTAATACCCATGTGCTAAAGCTACTGCTTGTTCTTCATGCAGGCAGGTAAGAATCTCTGGCTTAGTGTTACCTCCATAATTGAGAATAGATTCATGCAACCCACGGAAACTGGACGCGGCGTTAATAACCAAATATTCGATGCCGAGACTACGAATAGTATCAACCATGAAGTCAGATGCAGGTCTTTCGACGAAGTACCTCAGCACATCCTCTGGGGAATATTCAGTGAGTGGATCGAATTCTTCAGCAAGCTGAGCCTCAGCGGGAGGAGATGCTTTCATAGACCCGGCAAGTTCTCGTTCCCCCTGAGATGAAGCCCGTGCCGGTGTCTTGATAGTTCCGGCTGCCAATCCAGCACTTGTCGCCGACGCAATAAAGTCCCGACGCTTAACCCCACCGCGTTTCCCCTGACTTTTCATTGCACCTTCTCCTTCTTTCTTCGCGCGCAGCTGCCTTATCGCAAGGTCAGAATTTCTAGCCTGTAATAGCACCATCGATATCGCGCATAGCTTCAGGGTAATTATCTTCCATCAACTGCCGCCATCGGGCGGGCATACCATCTAACGACCAAGACTTGCGTCCAATACCTCGCGACACGTAATTTCCGGGCCTATCACCCATGTTAAGCCAAGTGGGCCAAGTATTAACATCAACAAAATTTCTAGTCGCGTTGGCACTCTTTACTTCTGGATCTGCAACTTCCTTCAGGGATGCGTGATAACTTGACCAATCGTTGACCTGGAGCAATAGTCCATCGTGCCTGATTGGCTCAGATCTGACCGATGTGTCACCATAAACCCAGACATCATCACCAATAATCCAAGCAGGACCTATATCTGTTTCAACAGAAACTTTAGCGCCTTCTGTTTTCTGGGGCTCGCGAACCTGTTTGGCGAGATCGTACCAGGATTCGCCACGCCTTAGCCCAGGCTGACGCACCGAAATTTTCTCACCAGTAAGTGGATTCTTGAAAACTTCCAAAAGTTTTCCGGTCTCAAGGTCGGTGTAAAAAATTGAGCTAAGCGTTTTATTGCGAAAGCTGAACTCATCCAGATTTATCGTCCTAAACATAAATCCTACATGCATCTCCCAGAACGGGATGAACGCGCTGTCTACCAGCCCCATACGTACCGCCTGAATATACCAATACACCACGCGCTCATCGTAACTATAGGCGACTTTACGGTAGATACGGTGCAGATCTTCCGCATCGCTTGGATCTAGCTGAAAGTCTGCGTTTGCACGTTTCGTATTCCAGAAAGGTGGTAATGCGGGTGCCAACCCCATGAGACCGAGCGCTGCTCTACGTTCCATACAATCCTCCTCTAAATTTTCTGCCGGCCAACCCCAATATAGCAGATCTTGAAACACGTATGGTGCCACACACAAGCATCTCGCGGAAACAACTACATTTTTACAAATTCAATAACTTCAGCGACAGAGCTATCCTAGACAAATCTACCCCTCATGAGAATATATCGATGAACTTGTGAAAACATCATTGATGGACTAGCGCACTATCCACCTTCTATGAATCAACATACAGTGGAGAGGTCATCGCCCACGCTTCTATGATGAGTAACTGCTAGTAATCGGGAGGATTATCAGCCATGAGTTTCAAAATGATCAGCGGAAGAGTGGACATCACAGAGCCGGGACGCACACCACAGGAGTATGAACGTCTTCTCCTAACGGCAAACCCTGACGGAACCCGCACTCTGCGAACAGTTACCCATTCCCCAAAGGGTGACCTGTTACGCGACGTCAGTCAAATGGTAGCAGCTAACTGGCGTCCTATCGAAGCCATAGGACGCCTGTTTTACAAAGGTAAATCTCACGGTACCGTTTTGCGTCGAGTAATTAAAAACCGCCTATTGTCATACGTTTGGAAACCCAGCCAAGAAGCAGATTATAGGGAATTCGAAGCCCCACCAAGAATGACCGTCGGTTTTCACCCCATCACTCACGACGCCTGGAAAATGGCTTACATTACAACAGATAAGGATGAGTACCAGGAAGTGCTGACCCACACGGTTTCCAATTCATGGAACGGCCGTTCTCTGGGGCACGGCATGCAACTAAGAAGCACAGCCAAGTTTGAAAGGATGGAGACACTTAACACACCTGCGGGAAAACTAGATTGCGAGAAGTTTGTTTGGAAAACTAGCTTTGATAAGGAGCTTCACGTATGGCGCACCGGGCCACATCACTTACTCGCCCGCATGGTTGTGGCCCGTGGTGACAAAGTGGGAACGATTTATGAACTTGCGACCTTGGAAGAAAAGACCGTGAACTGGGAAAGCAACTGAACAGCTATATCATCCAGCAGTCGCTGGATCTCGCTCCGCTGCAGGAGCCACAAAGATACCTTCCTTGATATAGGCATCAACCACTTTCTTGATCTCAGCACCACCGTAGTAAGGATTACCCATGGGGTCGTCAGGCCATATGTTATTAGGTAGCCCGCGCGGCGATTTAGCATATTCGCTCGCGTAGACCACCGGATCGTCCCACAGGACAATATTAGCCTGAATATCCGCCCGGGCGCGGCGCAACGCCCGTAGATCAATGTTGCCGCTGAGAGGCGCTTGGCCAGAAGTGTCTGCCTCCGCCTGTATTTTTCCATCAAAATTAACGATCTTTGAATAACCACGAGCGCGGGAGCTAGGAACAACGCGCCCAGGTAGGAAATATTCACCGCCATGGCCACACGTCAGTAGGTATGCAGTATTCTCGAAGCCACGCATACAGCGAGCCGAATCCCACCCAGTACGGTGGGCCCCATGGGGCTCAGAGGTCGGATGAATTATAACCTCGGCTCCCCTCTGAGCCATGGCGCGATGTGTCTCACCAAAATTGTTATCAAAACAAATGACAGTTGCGAGTTTTCCTATAGGTGTATCAACTACCGGGAACAAATCCTCATAACCGTACTTCTGAACATATTGGTCATATACACTGCCGGGCGTCGTGTCAGGAAGAAAGCCCATAGCATCTCCGCAGTGAATCTTTCGATAGCGGTGGATCAGCTCGCCTTTGTCGTCGTAAATAAATGCCGTATTGAAGAACCTATTAGGCCATTCAGGATCATATTCAAACACTCCACCACACACGTACGCATTGCACTCCTGAGCGAAGAGGGCTACCTGATCCATTTCTGGTCCAGGAAATGAAACACCGATCTTATCAGCGATGTGCCCCAACTTATAGCCCAGGGGACTGACTGGACCAGTTAAGAAAAATTCCGGAAAGACAACCAGTTTAAGATTGGGAGCGCGGGCGCCGTAATTACGCACTAGGTCAAAGGCATCATCGAGATTCTTCTGGCGCTTTGCTTCTAGTTCGTCTGGTTTATTAGACTGGTGGACTACATGCTGGCACATCATCGCACTATAATTGTCTATTATATCCGCCCGAGGTGGTGCGACTTGAGCAGCGGCACGCTTTTTCCCTTCCGCAATCCACTCCTTACGGGATGATGGGGAACACTTAGGTTTTGAAGCTTCCTTCAAATACCCTGGCGCGTATAGGTTCATGCGCACGATGGCCGGAAAGTTGATGAACGGTTGCTGCCGCCTAAAGCGCAAACCATTCAAATCTATATCAGTCTTCAAGACAGACTCATCAGAGCGCACGGTGATCGGTTTACCAGCGTGTGGGAACAACCCTGTAACGGCCGGCTGGCGCGCAGTGGCACCGTTACATGTCACCGTTGACGCCGATGCCATTGCGACAAAACACAAGTTTTCATAGGCTCGAGCGGTGCGTGCTAGCAGACGCGTGTCGAGCAAGTTATCACTGCGCTCCCGCGATGGATTTAAAATGATCTCAGCACCACGCAAGGTCTGTATACGTACAATATGCAGCGCAAGAATATCCTCGCCGCAAAGCAAGCCTATTTGCCCTAAGGGCGTACGCGCTACGGATAATCCCGCTGGTTTATAGGTATCAGCAACCGTATCGGTATAGCCTTCGACCATATCGGGGAGAATTTTTACGTTACGCAAAAGCACATCACCTTCAGGCCCAACCACATAACCGACCGTACGGAGTGCTGTTTCATCATCCACCGAGACATAGGCCGAAGCGCCGAGATAAAGATTATGTACCTTAGCAAAAGCACCTAGAGCGTCAGTGACCTCCTTTTCTGGGATTGCATCGTCTTCACTGCCATCGGCATGGGGAAGAAGAGCGAGCGCCGGACCATTACTCACCATCGTGCCACGAATCTGGGCAAGAGCCCCGCCGGCATCCTTTTCAATTGAAGAAGGTCTCCACGGTGTTTGCAAAAGCAACATTGCAGGAATTCCTTTTCTATGAGCTGCTACCAGAACCTAAACCAACGGGTGTCTACGCTTACCGTCCCGGCAGGTTAGGATCGTGTGCATGCAATACTTTGCCAATCGTTGAAGTATCTTCCATACATTGAACGATCAACATACCCAAATCAGACCTGTTGATCGAACCCGTAACGGCTTTTTCAGAAAACACCCCGTTACCAGTTGGTAGATCGCGCCGCAGTCCTGCAGGCCGGACGATAGTGTAATCAAGACCAGATGCGATGAGGTGGTCTTCAGCCAGGGTCTTTAAGTGCAGAACCTCCTGCATAAACCCGGCGCCTTTTTCAGGTTTACGACGGGCACCTTCACCAGCACCGAGAGAACTGACTTGGATTATCCGCTTAACCCCGGCCGCTATTGCCGCATTGGTGATATGACGATTACCATCTAGGTCGGGACGGGGTTCGCCTCGACGGCCACCTAATGAACTCACGACACCATCAAATTCATCGGATGCAAATGCTGCGTTCACCTCATTCTCGTTAAGCGCATCGCCCACCACATAAGACACACCTAATGGGTCGAGTTTTGCTCGGTTAGATGTAGGCCGAACGAAAACGGTCACTGATATATCTTGAGCGCGCAGCAATTTTATGGTTTCAAGACCAGTACCACTAGTGCCACCAAATACCAGAACGGGCCCTTCCAATCCAACAGCCGACAAAGATATAACTAGCAGTCCAAAGAGCATCACAATACTACCTGTAATCCATCTTCTCATCCCACTTATCTCCCAAAACCTCTATTTGAATTGTAATTACAAACTAGTCCGCCGGCTTACTAGGCTCGTGGGTAAATTCAGAGCCCGGTGGCACGAAAATACCATTGCGATTATATAAATCGATTACCTTGTTTAGCTGAACAAAGTCCTCATAAGGGTTACCAAGGGGGTCGTCGGCCCACAAATTGTTAGGTAATCCGAGCTCCGCTTTATACTGATTCTGATACACCACCGGATCGTCCCAAGCGCCAAGATTAGCTTTAAGATTCTCCCTTGCCCGGCGCAGGGCTCCCATGTCAAGCGCACCAACAAGCGGCGTCGCACCTGGGCCTTCAACGACTGCCTGAAGGCTACCATCAAAATTCACTACTTTAGAAAAGCCGCGATTCATCGTCCCGTGCGGAACGGCGTCATAGCCCCGGTACTCACCGCCATGACCACAAGTAAGAACGTAGGCAGTATTCTCAAAAGCCCGCACATGGCGTGCTATATCCCATCCCCGACGGCGGATGTTATGCGGCTCGGAGGTTGGATGAATAATGACCTCCGCCCCCCTCTTTACCATAGCCCTGTGGGTTTCGGGAAAATTCATGTCGAAGCAAATCACCGTCGCAAGTTTCCCAAGCGGCGTGTCTGCTACTGGGAACAGATGATCGTAGCCGTATTTATCTATATATTGGTCATAGATGCTGCCCGGCGTAGTGTCGGGTAGTCGTCCGAACACATCGGCACAATGAATCTTTCTATATAGGTGAATTAAGTTACCTGCATCATCGAATATAAAAGCGGAGTTAAAGAAGCGCTGAGGCCACTCGGGATCATATTCAAAGACTCCCCCGGCCACATAGGTCTTATTCGCTTGAGCGAATTCGGAAATACGATCTGCTTCTGGCCCAGGGAAACTAATGCCGATCTTATGAGCAATATGGCCAGAACGACTGCCCAAAGGACTCACCGCACCAGTCAGAAAAAACTCGGGAAACACAACCAGTCGCAGTGATGCGTTGGCAGCAAATCCTCGCGTAACTCTTAGTGCATTACTAAGATTACGTTCTCGGAACTCGATAAGCTGGTCTGGATGTGTTGATTGATGTGTCACCGTTTGCGCTAGAAGAACATCAAAATAGTCCTCAGTCTGCTTATCCGACGACGAAATTTTGGCTTGGGCGGAAATACGCCTGAGTCCCTCATTAAGCCATTCGTCGCGCGTTCCAGGTGACGAAGTAGATGTAGAGGCTTCTTTCTTATAACCCTCAGCATATAGGTTCATGCGCACTATAGCGGGATAGTTGCCCATTGCCTGTTGACGCCTTTCCCGCAAAGTCGTTAGGTCCACAGTCGCGGTTACAAGAGACTCATCAGCTTGAGCCTCGGTTTTTGTTCCCCACCACTCACACAAGGCTGTGGCTGGCGGTAATTTTTCCGCTGTCATGCCTAGCGTCACAGTTGTCGGCGATGCGCTAGCAAGATAACAAATATTTTCATAAGCCCGAGCCAGTCGAGCTTTCTGACGGATCTCGAATAGCGAGTCTGTGCGCTCGCGGCACGGGTTCATAATGATCTCAGCTCCCGACATAACAAGCGCACGCACGATATGAGGACAGAGCACGTCCTCACCGCATAATAGGCCTACCTGTCCCAGTGGGGTCGCCGCCACTTGGAAGTCCCCTTTTTTTCTGAAATTACTTTGAGTGTCGGTAAAACCTTCTACAATATCCGGCATGAACTTAACGGCACGCGCGAGAAGCGAACCGTCAGGCCCAGCTAGATATGCAACAGTCCGCGGCTTGCTCTCTCCATCAGCAATGACATAAGCCGACCCTCCGACGTACAAATTATGGCGCCTACCCAACTCGCCAAGAGTATTAGCTAAATCTGCTTGGGGTACCGCATCACGTTCATGGCCATCGGCATGTGGTAATAACGCAAGCATAGGGCCATCATCCACCAGGGTGTGGCGCGCACGATCCAAAATAGCATTAACATCTTCATTGATGCTGACAGCGGACCATGGCGTTTGCATTAGAATCATTAGGACACCTTTTGCTATTGGTTATGGCATTGGGGGCAACCAGCATGGGCGAACCTAAGCACTCGCGAACAGGCCCAACTCTCCTGGTGTTCTTATCGCGAACACCCTGTGAAGATCCAGCGTTTAGAACAAATACCTTATCGGAGATGGTCAGCTGTTAGTAGTCAACCCAAGTTTGCCAAGCACGGTCTCCAGCTCATTAGTCAGGCTTTCTTAGGTAGAATGCAATGACGGGAGCAGATATCTTATTAGAGATTCACTCCGACTAATTATTGGTCGGAATCACCTATCAACCAATATTGAGACCACACGGGACTGCGCCATGACCAACTCCCAATCCAATGCTCTGACCACACTAGAAGAATTTGCAGCTTATGGACTGATCAACCCAGAAGCGAAAAAACAACTACAGCCAGTTTTTGATCAATATGCCGCTACTATCCCTCTTTCTCTGGCGCAAGCTGTCAAAGAAGACAAACCTGACGGTCCGCTAGCACGGCAGTTTGTGCCATCTGAAATGGAACTGATCAGGAACCCAGCTGAACGGGAGGACCCTATCGGCGACAAAACTCATAGCCCAGTTAAAGGTATAGTGCACCGCTATCCGGATCGTGTCCTACTAATGCCTATATCGGTCTGCGCAGTTTATTGTCGGTTCTGCTTTCGGCGAGAACAGGTAGGCCCCTCTGCGGGTCTGCTAAGCGCCTCGGAACTCGAGGCTGCCCTTAATTATGTCCGCACAGATACGGACATTTGGGAAGTCATTATCACGGGAGGCGACCCTTTTGTGCTATCGCCCAAACGGATCAAAGGCATTCTGAAGGCACTTGATACCATCAAACATGTTTCCGTTGTACGCTTTCACACCCGTGTGCCCGTGGCAAAGCCAGAACAAATCACACTTGAATTGCTCGAAGTTTTAGAATCTTGTTCAAAGAGCATCTTCGTAGCCATCCATTGCAACCATGCAACGGAACTTACAGAAAATGCTGCAGCAGCTTGCGCTCTATTGGCCGACAAAGGAATACCCTTACTAGGCCAATCTGTGTTGCTAAACGGTGTCAACGATGATTCAAGAGTACTATCAGACTTATTTCGGAAAATGGTGAAATATCGAATTAAGCCTTATTATCTGCACCACCCGGACCTTGCACCCGGAACCGCCCATTTCCGTGTGACTATCGAAAAAGGACGCAATCTAATGAAGAAGCTTCGTGGACAGCTGTCCGGCTTGTGTCAGCCCACCTATATATTTGATATCCCTGGTGGTCACGGCAAGGTCCCGATTGGTCCGGACTACGTGACACGTAAAGAGGAAGCGGGCGAAAACGACGCGTATACGATCCTCGACATAAATGGGGTAAGTCACACATATCCGATGTCTTAGGGTTTAGTTACTTTCATTTTTTTTCATAGACTTGCCTCTAGTGGTACGGGGTTTATTATCTGTTGATCGCGCCGGAATCGCAGACCGCTATATAACGTTTCAGAATTTTTGTAAGATTGGAAGAAGCGAGTACTGATGAGTGGACAGACTATGAAATTGACACAGTCGATACTTGAGCAGGTCAGTGCCTTTGTTTGGGGGCCCTTGACTATGATTCTATTGTTGGGTACCGGCTTTTTCTTGACAGCCGGCCTCAAAGCTATGCCGTGGCGACGACTCCCAGAAGCCCTTAGACTGCTGTTCAGCAAAGAGACGGGCGATACCGCTAGAGGGGACGGTGAAATCTCGCCTTTTAAAGCGCTGATGACAGCACTATCAGCGACGGTTGGCACGGGTAATATTGCCGGAGTAGCAACAGCTATCCATCTAGGCGGTCCGGGAGCAATATTTTGGATGTGGATGACCGCCCTCCTTGGCATGGCAACCAAGTACGGTGAAGCTGTGTTAGCCGTAAAGTACCGGGAGGTAGATGAGGACGGACGCTACTTGGGTGGGCCCATGTACTATATTAAGAACGGACTCGGTCATAAATGGGCATGGCTTGGCAGCTTATTCGCCATCTTCGCCATTTGTGCCGCTTTCGGCGCTGGCAGCACTGTCCAAGCCAACTCACTGGCCGATATCGCCCAGGATCAATTAGGAATATCTAAATACATCGTTGCCATCGTTCTCTGTCTGTTAGTGGGTATGGTATTAATAGGGGGTGTCCAACGTATCGCCACCGTCGCTGGACGCTTAGTACCGTTCATGGTTGTCTGCTACATTGGTGGGAGCTTGATAGTCCTTGGTATGTATGCTGGTGAGATACCTGCGGCCCTAACTTTGATCGTAACGGATGCTTTCACTGGCACTGCAGCTACGGGTGGTTTTGCGGGCGCTGGTATTGCTGCCGCCATCCGCTTCGGCGTCGCACGTGGCATATTTTCTAACGAAGCGGGACTGGGATCTGCACCTATAGCTCACGCTGCGGCTAAAACTAACGACCCTGTAAAACAAGGCGCCATTGGAATGCTAGGTACATTCATCGATACAATCTTGGTTTGCTCGATGACCGCGTTAGTGATTCTGGTAACCGGAGTCTGGAAAACAGGTGAGACCGGCGTTCCGCTTACAGCTGCTGGCTTCGATGCTGGCTTCGCCGGGGGCGGATACGTAGTCACATTCAGCCTAATGATCTTTGCCTTTACAACGATTCTTGGCTGGAGCCTTTATGGCGAAAGGTGCGTCGAATACTTATTCGGCCCAAAAGCCATTGTGCCGTTTAAGTTCATTTATGTCGCTGCAGTTGCCGTTGGAGCTGTGGTTGGTCTGGATCTCGTTTGGTTGTTTGCCGATATTACAAACGGACTCATGGCAATCCCCAACTTGCTCGCGCTACTGCTGCTAAGTCCAGTAATATTCAGAATCACGAACGAGCGCCTTGCGGGAGACCGCATGCTGGCGGAACAACCGGCAGAACATACGGAAAAATAATTTGACCTCAGAAGTTTGGTCCGGCTCAGATTTTTGAATACTTGTATACATCAGGACGTCCACCACCAAGGACGTTACTTAGTCCAGAGGAGATTGCGTCATGGGTACAACCCATCATCAGATTGTGATTATCGGAGGGGGTGCCGCTGGCATTACTGTCGCTGCCCGCCTTAAACGTCTGGATCAAAACGATACCCTTGACATCGCTATTATCGAGCCGTCGACAGCACATTATTATCAACCAGCATTTACACTAGTGGGCGGAGGCGCATGCAAACTAGAAACCACCCAGCGCGCAGAAACAAGCCTAGTACCGAGCAAGGTCACCTGGATTAAAGACTTTGCGGCCATAATCGACCCAGAAGTTAGAAAGGTGGGGTTAACTTCTGGTGGCACAGTAACTTATGATTTCTTAGTTGTGTGTCCTGGTTTGGAACTAAACTGGCACGGCATTGAAGGACTGCCAGAATCCATTGGAAAGAATGGTGTGTGCTCCAATTATTCCCCCGATACCGTCGAGTATACCTGGCATTGCCTAAAGAATTTTCCAAATAATGGACCTGCACTATTCACTCAGCCGTCAATGCCGATCAAATGTCCAGGAGCACCCCAAAAGATTGCATACTTGTTCGCTGACTACCTGCGGAAAAAGGGCGCACTTAGGCATTGTGAGCTGCATTTCTTGCCCCAAGGACCGGCTATGTTTTCGGTACCGTTTTTTGCGCCTAAACTCAAAAAAGTAGCCGATGCATACGGCATAAATGTCCATTTCCAGCATAATCTAACTAAAATCGATGGAGCCAAAAAGCTGGCTAGCTTTGACGTAGTAGGCGGAGAAGATCAGGGGAAAATAGTTGAACTAAGTTATGACGTAATTCACGCTACGCCCCCACAAAGACCGTTCAGTTTTGTCAAGGACAGTCCACTCTCCAACGAAGCCGGATGGGTTAATGTCAATCAGAACTCCATGCAGAGCGCCGACTATCCAAATGTTTTCTCATTAGGTGATGCTTGCTCAACACCCAATTCCAAAACGGCAGCAGCAGTACGGAAACAGGCCCCTGTGGTAGTACGCAACCTCATGAACCTCATTCAAGATAGAGAAGTTGAGGAAGGCTATGATGGCTATGGGTCATGCCCATTAACAACCGCTTATGGCAAAGTGATGTTAGCCGAGTTCACATACGGCGGTAAGGTTACCCCTACATTCCCGCTTGACCCTGGCAAAGAACACAGAAGCTATTGGTGGGTAAAAAAAACCGCCCTACCTATCATGTACTGGGATTATATGCTTAAAGGATATGAATGGTTCCCGGAACACAACGTTAACTTTGCCGAACCCAAGACAGACTAATCGCGCAGCTAAAGTCATAAGAAAAAAGGGATGCCGTTAGGAACCCCTTTTTTTTCGCAAACAGACGCGGACAACCTACGCTGGCTTGATTCCGATAATGTTGCGCCGCGCACCGCGCCGCGCTGGCGGGCCATTCTCATCCACGATAAATCCTACTTTTTTCATCACGGCCGCCATGTCTAAGTTCATGTAATCCATGCGCCATACCTCCGCGTTCCAGCGGTAGTCGCGCCAGGCCCAGTACTTACCATAGGCAGTTCTATTAGGTGGATTAGCCGTAAACAGATCAACGGGATAGTAGATTCCGCCAGGACGCAATTGGCGGAAACCTTCACTGATGATGCCCTCAGCCGCATCTTCTGGCACTTCGTGGAACAAAAGATTATTGGTTACGATATCGAAGTGATTGTCTGGCAATTGACTTTCTTCAGACAGCTGCTGGACATAGTGCGTTTCTAGTCCTAGCTCAACCGAGCGCATATGAGCATAACGCAACATGGGCGCACCAATGTCATCACCCCAAACCTCAGCGTCTCTAAATCTTGTCTTAAGGGCAGCGGTAAACTGACCCGAACTGCAAGCCTGTTCGAGGATGCGCTTGACTTTCCCGTCTTCCGGAAGTGGAACCGCGCTGGCCAACCTGACCTGTGCATCGTCCTGATAGTTGCCTCCATGAAAAACAACGTTCTCACCATGGTTATAAATATAGCCAGCGAACGGATCTCCAACGTAGCCACCTGGCTGAAGGTGAATCTCATATGTGGTATACTCGGGTATGTGCATGTCAGGCCGGAGCTGGATTGTGCCCGACCCCAGCTTTTCCGCTGCTTCTAATTCATCTAAATACATGTCAGCGTGCTTGTGGTACTCGTTTTGGATGGAACGCCACATGGCAATCTGAGTAGTCTCCCATGCGTGTATATTGTAGGCCATTATGGGATCTACCTCCATTAGGCGAACAACTTGATCCATGGGAACGTCGGCATACGGACTAATACCGTTTTCCCTGAAAATTTCCCTGGCTCTTTTTTGAGCAGCCTCCTTGAGGTCAGTTTGTATCCACACTCGATAGCCGGTGTAGAAATCCAGTTCGCTTTCGCGGTTCAGGGATGCTAGCCGCTCGAAAATACGGTCTGTGCCACGAGGTTCAAAATCTCCCCCAAAATCTTTGGCAAAAGACTCAAACGCCGAGACCGAAGCAGCAGCAGCGGCAGCGGAAATTGTCATGTACTTGCGTCGATTCATCATGGTTGTAGTCCTTTCGTACAAAATATATAGCTTAGTCCTCGTAATGGTTAAACAGGTTTCACGCCCAATAAGTTGCGTCCATATCTCTGTCGACCCCCGTTGCCCATACCGTCTACTTCAACATCGGTATCATCTACGCCTGAAACTCGGGCCCACGCAGGAGGTCCTTTTTCGTTGACCTCAAACCCAGTAGCGCGCATCGCAGCTGGAAAATCAAACCTAGCATATTCCGGGTACCAGACTTCCTGATTCCAACGGTAGGTCCACCACCAGCGCACTTTACCCCATGGACTCTTATCCTGGGGGAATAGTCCTGTATAGAAGTCAATTGGATAGAAGACTCCGCCGGGCCGCAACACGCGGTAGGCCTCCTCAGTTACTTGCTTTGAGGTTTCCTCCGGTATCTCGTGATGAAGTATATAAGAGGTTACAATATCGAAGTGACCATCCGGAAACTTCGTGTCCTCTGCAAGACGTTGCGCAAAATTGACGTCCACACCTAAGTCTACAGCTCTCATATGCGAAAAACGCACCATGGGTCCACCTACATCAATGCCCCACACTTCCGCTTCAGGGAAACGCTCTTTCAAGGCTACTGTTAATTGCCCAACTCCACATCCTAGGTCAAGAATACGCCTCACTTTGCCATCCGACGGGGGTCTTGGCACCGCATTTGCCATTGAGATGTGCATTTCATCCTGATTGTTCGTATCTGTGTAAAAATTATTTGTACCGTAGTGATATACATGCCCAGCAAAGGGATCTCCTACGTAGCCACCTGGCTGCACATGAATCTCATATCTAGCGTAGTTGGGAATTTCCATGTCCGGATTGAGTTCAAGAGTACCAGGACCGGAGTTATCAACGGCCTCCATCTCGGCAAAATAAGCCTCTGCGTTTCCATGGAATTCATCCATAAGATTCCGCCACATCATTTGTTGGGTGCTGGTCCAAGTCCTGAAGCGAGTACCGATGATGGGGTCATCAGCCAAAAGCTCAAGGGCTTGCTTCAAAGGAACATCGTCTCGTGGCGTAAAACCGTTTTCCTTAAGTATCTTGAAAGCCCGTTTTGTAGCAGCAACGGTTAAGTCAGTGTTGACGAATGCTCGAAAACCGGTGAGGAAATCCTCCTGGCTTTCCAGGTCCAGCCGCGGTAAACGCTCCAAGCGACGATCAGTGCCACGGGGTTCAATATCATTCGTAGGCAACCTAGATGCAGCCTTACGGCCAGTCATTGTAGACCCAACCACGGATGCCGCCGCAGTTGCTGCAAAGAGATTACGACGATTTAGCATAGTCACTCTCCTTTGCCGACGTGAGCCTAAGGGTCCGAGTTCTGCCAATCAGATGACATCTTCAAATCTCCTTCACGAGCCAAAACCCCAAACGTCCGTTTGACAAAAGCATCGCGATCAGCCATCCATTCTGCTGATTGTTCCTCAGAGGGCATGTAGGCTTCGACCATTGCATTGGTCACACCCTTCTCTTCCAACAAACTCTCCAAAACTTTCATGCGGCGACGGTTGGACCAAACCTCAGCTCCAAGCGCGATCATCGCTGTCATCATGTTATCAATTACAACATCACCCAAAAACACCGCCTTGTCCGTATCAGACTTAATAAAGTCAGACGTATAAGTAGGGCGGTCATACTCGCGATCAGCCATTTCAACCTCTCCTTCTTAAAACCACATGCAACTTAGTAACAATGATGCGCCTGTTACGCCATGAGAGCAATTGAGAAATTACAAAATATGCGCCTAACAAAACCCCATCACGAACTCGTTCAACCCACAAATAATTAGATAACTTATATTCTACAATGACTTAACTCTAAATCCTGCCAGTAGTACCACTTGTTACATTTTCAGCTCATTGCCGACCTTTGCGCCCTCAATAAGCAAACCCGCTAGGCTCCACCATGGGTTAATAAACAGCTAGATCTCACATCAATCTTACAACGAACGCGGCGTCAATATAATCATCGAGGCGCAAAAAAGTCGTGTATCAATTGATTCTTTAGAAAAGCTTCTTATCTGTCACCCATTCAAAATAGCCTGTGCGAACGGTTTTCTAACACTAATTCAGACATTGTAACGGTTTTTATGAATTTTTCGCGGGTTACCCTTTGTTGCCTTGCCGTTGTTTTTCTTCCCAACGCGCTTATGGCACAACAATCTGACAACAGAGAAGTCAGTAATGTGGTTGGGTACAACGCTGAGTATTTTGAACCTTACGGCCCCATATCTGCCAAAGACATGCTAGCCCGTGTGCCTGGTGCTGATGCCATTCTGGCTAGAGACAACAATGAATTCGGGAAAGACCAGCGGAGGGGATTACGGTCCGATACAGATCAGATCCTCATCAACGGTAAGCGCGTCACTGCCAAAGGCAATGCAATCCAACAATATTTCGAGCGCATTTCTGCATCGCAGGTTGTGCGAATTGAAGTAATCACAGGAAACGTGCGCGAAATAGACGCAGACGTTGGCGCTCGAGTTATCAATGTTGTTCTCGCAGAGACCGAAGATGGTGGGACTGGTACTTGGCATATAGGAAATTTGTTTTTTGATTCCGGGCAGAACAGACCAGCGGGTTATTTGTCCTATAGCGGCACCAAGGGAAATTGGAGTTATACAATCGCCGCTGAAACACGGCCCAACATGCCAAACCGAGACGTTATTGACCTAATCACCGGCCCCGATGGGTTGCCGACAAATGAGTTAGTAGAAAAGCGAATAATCGATAGACAGTTTTACATAGGACGTGGCCGACTCGCATACACGTGGGGGCCAAATCACTTTATCCAGCTTAACGGCTTCGTTGAAGAAAAACCGATCAGAGTGACAGAATCAGAATTCATATTCGGGTTCACCCCTGATGGTTCCCGTTTTCCTACCAGCACAACCATAGAGCGCAGGGATGGAAGCAATGCCGACTGGGAGATAAGTGGTGACTACGCGATGCCGCTGTCAAAGTCTCTCAACCTGGAGGCCCTCTTCGTGCTTAGAACCGATCAGCACAATCGCATTAACGACAACTTCAGGATCATCGGTGACCGAGAAATTCTAATCAACGGTGACTTTGAGGATGAAAAAGCGGAGGAAGCAATTCTGCGTAGCACATTGGATTGGGTAGTTACTGAGCACCACAAGATAAAAATCGGAGTAGAAGGCGCAGTTAACAAGCTCGATGTTTTCCAAAACGTCTTCGAAGTGACCAACGGAGAGAAAATCGATCTCAATATTTTTAATGCTGACCAAAAAGTATCAGAAGACCGAATCGAAGCTTTCACCACACATAACTGGAAAGTTTCGGATAAAATCGAAATTGAATCGGGTTTGGCTGCTGAATTTTCATGGCTTGACCAGAGTGGCTCTGACATAGCGGTTAACAGAAAGCTTAGGTTCGTCAAACCGTCCCTCGGTGCCTGGTATAACATAGATAAAGATAGCCAGTTGTGGTTCTCTTTTAGCCGAGACGTAGGCCAACTCGACTTCGAAGATTTTGTTGCCGAAGTAGACCGCAATGATGACGAAATTGATCTCGGAAATCCGGAATTAGAGCCAGAAAAGTCATGGGATTTTGAGATTGGAATGGAACATAGATTCTCCGATCAAAAAGGATCTCTGAATGGCCACATCTTCTATCGACGGGTCAGCGACGTAAATGATCAAGTGCCTTTTAGAAATTTTGATTCGCAACCGGGAAATATAGGTTTAGGCCATCATTATGGAATCAGAATCGAAAGCAGTTTGCGGCTGGCTAACTTCAACCTGATTGACGGCGTCCTTGGTGGAACTTTCTTGTTGCAAGACTCCAGCGTGCGTGACTCCTTTACACAGCGCAAAAGGGAATTCGCCCTGCAGGGTGATTACGAAGTGTCTATTAATTTCCGCCATGATATCAAAGCCTGGGGCATATCTTACGATCTTGAATTCAGCAAGAACGGACCAAGAATTCGTAGTGAATTCGATAGGTTTAGGGAAGGCAATCCCCGCTCTAACCTTCGCCTAATCGTCGAGAAACAATTATCAGGTAATGTGATTATGCGCTTTCTTTGGAATAACGTATTCAAGACTACAACACGTCGCAAAACCACCGTATTTGACCCTAATCAAGCTAGCGGACGAGTTTCTAGTGTCCAATTCCGCAGGACCACGCCAATGGTGTCCGTGGGTTTTGGCCTGATCGGAAAGTTCTAATCTGCAAGTGAGCCATGTGAGGGTCTGTGTGCTAGATTGAGCTGCCATCCGAAGCCTCAGTTGCGACTACGCTGGCTCGACACCAAGAAGGTTAGCGCAGGATGGACAGACTATGCGGGTTTTATCCCTATCATGGCGGCACGTCGGCCGCCATACTCCCGCGGTGTGTCTACATCCACTTGGAACCCTATTTTCCGCATCTCTTCGGGATAGTCATTGCTTTGATGATCCATCCTCCAAACCTCGTGGTTCCATCGCCAAATCCACCAGCCCTGGAACTTACTATAAGCCGTTTGCTTGGGTAGTAATTTCTTCATGCGCTGGTCCATGGGATAGAATACTCCGCCGGGCCGCAAGACTCGGTACGCCTCCTTAATAATATCCTTAGCCCCTTCGCTGTTTACTTCGTGGAAAAGCAGGAAGGATGTCACCATATCAAAGTGACCGTCCGGAAACTTGGTATCCTCGGCCAGGCGCTGGACAAAATTGACATCAATATCGAGATCCACCGCACGCATGTGGGCATACCGCACCATGGGCCCGCCCACATCGAGACCCCAAACTTCCGCTTCGGGGAAACGCTCTTTGAGTTTCACTGTCATCTGGCCGACACTGCAGCCCAAATCCAGTATACGTTTAACCTTGCCGTCGGCAGGCGGCAGCGGCACCGAGGCAGCTAATTTACCGTGGATTTCGTCCTGGTAATTGCGGCCTTCCCAGAAATTATTCGTGCCATAGTGATAGATGTGCCCCGCAAAGGGGTCGCCGACGTAGCCGCCAGGCTGCATATGGATTTCCCATTTGGTGTATTCCGGCAACTCCATATCAGGATTGAGTTCCAGACTCCCGGGTCCCCTATCGTCGGTGGCTTCCATCTCGGTGAGGTATTGGTCTGCGTTGGCGTGAAATTCCGTTTGAAGGTTCTGCCACATTATCTGCTGAGCGCTAAGCCATAATCGCGCGCTGGAGGCAACGATTGGATCGTCGCCGATGAGCTCCAGTACCTTATGAGTCTCGAGATCAGCGTCAAAATCAACACCCTTTACCTGAAGAATTTTTCTGGCCCGCATATTAGCAGCTCGACGGAGATCTTTGTTGACCCAAATGCGGAAGCCAGTGAGAAAATCTTCCTGACTTTCCAGGTCGAGCCGCGGCAAACGCTCCATCCTTCCCACGACCCCGCGTGGTTCGAGATCATAAGGCGTGGTTTTGGCAAAGGCTTTGCGTCCACTCGCCGCCGAGGTCAGCCCTGACGCGGCCGCCACCCCGAAAAGATTGCGTCTGTTGAGCACAATGATTTTCCTATTTCTATGCGGAGCACTTATTGCATGACTATGTCGGTTTGACACCCATAATATTACGCTTGGAACGTTTCCGAGCTGGTGGTCCGTTTTCATTGACGTCAAACCCAGCCTTACGCATAGCGCCGGCAAAGTCTAGCGCCGCATACTCGAGACGCCAGGGCTCTCCATTCCAGCGGCTATCCCACCATCTCCGGAAAGTGCTGTACGGAGCGGTAGGCGGCGGGCTCCCCGTATAGAAATCCATTGGATAGTAAACCCCGCCTGGACGCAGCACCCGGAAAGATTCATTTAGAATTTCTTGGGCAGCTTCCTGCGTAACCTCATGGAACATAATATTATTCGTCGCAATGTCGAAATAATTGTCCGGGAACTTGCTATCTTCTGCCAATCTTTGCGCGAAATTCACATCGCTGCCAATGTCTACTGCACGCATATGCGCATATCTTACCATGGGCCCACCAACGTCGATGCCCCAGACCTCGGCATTAGAGAAGCGCTGCTTTAGTGCTACAGACAGTTGGCCGCAGCTGCAGCCCTGATCAAGGACGCGACTTACATTGCCGTCTTCGGGTGTCGGCACCGCATTAGCAAGGTCGATATGAAGTTCGTCCTGGTTATTCCGTCCCATAAAAAAATTATTTGTGCCGTAATGATAAATGTGTCCAGCGAAAGCATCACCCACATAGCCGCCGGGCTGGATATGAATTTCGTGAGTTGTGTATTCAGGAAGTTCCATATCGGGATTAAGCTCCAACGTGCCTGGCCCAGAGTTATCAGTGGCTTCCATTTCAGCCAAATATGCTTCCTCGTTGGCATGAAACTCCTCGTAAAGGGTCTTCCAATTGATCTGCTGAGCACTAAGCCAAACGCGCGCGCTTGCAGCCACTATCGGGTCATCCCCCACCAGCTCAAGGACTTTATCTGGTGGCAGGTCCGCGGATGGATCAATGCCTTTAGCCCTTAATATCTGATACACTCGCTTGCGTGCTGCCGTAGACATGTCGCGGTTTGCAAAAACTCTGAAGCCAGTTATGAAGTCATGCTGACTTTCAAGATCAAGGCGCGGCAACCGCTCTAAACGACCAATTGCACCACGCGGTTCAACATCGGCCCGACCAAACTTAGAGGCAGCGGTATTAGCAGAGGCCTTGCGGCTCGAAAAAACTGCGCCTACAGAAGAGACCGCAGCTACTGCTCTGCCAAAGAGATTGCGTCTATTAATCATTGGTCATCTCCCTTCTAATTATTGTCACTGAGCTTCGCTCTTGAGCGCCATCAAATCCTCGCCAGAACGCGCGATGTGCCCATATGTAATACGTATAAAGGCATCTCGCTCCGACTGCAGCTGCGATTCCTCTTCCTCGGTGGGCACGTAAGCCTCAACCATGTCACGAGTAATAGCTCCTTCCTTTTCAAAAAGAAGCTCGATAATTCGCGTGCGGCGCCTGTTGGCCCAAACTTCGGCACCCAAAGCTATTATGGAGGTCATCATATCATCCATTAGCGGATTACCGAGAAACACGGCCTGATCTGTATCGCCTTTTATAAAATCAGCCGTATAAGTTTTGCGTTTTCTGTCTAGTTTGGCCATGGCGAAAGCCTCCTGAAATTATGCTTTGTATAGTGTACATCGCCATTCGCACAGAACGGCGTACTAAGGTAGAAAAAGCTTGCGCTCTGCCGATCTAGATCACAACGTTTCGCGATTCAAATGGTCGGTTGGCGAGCACAGCCAAAACAAAAAAACCACCAATGCATCTGTGCTGCAAATAAGAAAGGGCAAGTTATCGTATGCTTTTTTAAGTTTTGTTTATCCGTGGTTTAGGCCGCACCTCACAAATTTGAGGAGACACAAAAAGGCACCACGAAAGTAACCCAAATGATTCATTAGATAATCGATTAAGGCACAACCACTCCTCTCCTCTTTCTTGCAAAACTCGCAGCATCATTGGGATTACCGTTACCTGCATAGACCGTTACGTAGAGGTAGGGAAACACTGGACGTATGTAGCAAACAATGCGCGCATCAATAGGGAAACTTTGGGAATTCAACGCAGTAGCACTATAGTGGCTCACGCTTTAGAGGAAGAACTGATGGTCCGCGCGACACTAACTTTCGTACTAGGTCTAACAACTGCGATACCTACCGCAGCACAAACTTGGAACGCATTCAACGTTCAGGCCCTTTATGGCTCCACTTTTGAACTCGGACCGGAGAAAGTTGAAACACTAACAGTGGAATGGGCGAACGGCTGGACTTATGGCGACAATTTCATCTTCGCAGATGTAACACGACCGTTCGAAAACGGTAGCGCCATATACGGCGAGTGGGCGCCACGGTTGAGCATCGCGAAGTTAGTGGGGCAGGGGTTTCCGCAAGGATTTGTCCATGATGTTTTGCTATCTAGCACCTTGGAGTTGGGTGAAGGTCTAACCAACTACTTGATCGGTGGAGCAATAGATTTTGCAATACCGGGTTTCAATTTTTTTCAAATCAACGGGTACTTGCGAGAGAATCCCGACCTTCCCGGAGTCACTTGGCAAATGACGGTCGCCTGGGACGCCGCCTTCAAAATAGGACATTTGCACTGGGCCTTTCTCGGCTACTTCGACTGGGCTGGTTCCGAAGGGATAGCGGGCACCCTTGCCTATGAAAAGCGCAATTTCCAGGTCCAGCCCCAGCTGCTTTTGGACTTGGGAGATCTGATGGGACGGCCCAACAAATTATTTGGCGGTGTCGAGTGGCTATACTGGCAAAACAAGTTCGGCGTTTCTGGTGTAAATGAATCTGTTATACAGGCAATGATCAAAGTAGCGTTCTAGTGACCCGCCAAGTACCCGGCTTTTCATAAAATATTTCGCTCAGCAGGTACTAAACGCCTAGGTTACCCACTTCGGGGGATGAGTGCCTAGAGGGGTAGGTGGAAGTACCCAGCGGGGATGAGTTTCAGACATATGGGCTACTGGCGGAAGATACCCTAGAGTCCCCCAAGGTGTCTTTCGTTCTATAAGGTTATAGCTCACATCCTGGTGACTAATACTCTTTTTGGGCATGGAACCAGTCAAACCAAGATCCCGCAACCACGCAGCAGTCCGACATAGTGAGGCTTTCACGACATAGCTTCCGCCTTCATCCGCCCGACGTTGGAGGGCAACCATGACGCCAAGTGCAGCAAGGTACCCAGTTATGTAATCAGAGGGTGCTGCAGCAATGATTTTAGGCGCAGCGTAGGTACCCTGCTTCAGTGCGATGCCGGTTACTGATTGGGCCAGCTGTTCCCAGCCTGGCCTATTTTTCCACGGCCCCGTATGACCATAACAATTTGTTGATACACAAATTATGCCAGGACGTTGTTCTGCCAGTAACTTAGGCGAAAAACCCAGCGCAGAAATCTTGCCGGGACGATAGCTTTGGGAGAACACATCAGCTTTTGGCAAGAGCTTCATCAGGGACATTTTGTCCTGTGGAGTGACGAGATTGAGAAAAGTGGTGCGTTTACCGTGACCAGTATCGATAACAAATGGGTCCATATACGGCAGATCTTTTGACGTAATGTTAAGCACTTCAGCACCATGCTCTGACAAGGTACGGGCGCAAACAGGTCCAGCAAGGACCCGGGTCAAATCCAGAACACGAATACCAGATAATGGCCTATCTCCAAGAGTAAATGGCATAGCTGGACCGTCTCCAATCTTTTCAATTATCAGTAGTGGTTCATGAGCAACTGCGTAGCCCTGAGGATGGATGGACCATTCATTTTCACTGCGAACGACAGCGCCGCATTGATCTGCCTCGGCAAGACGTTCTTCCAGCGCGAATACATCCCAGCTAGCCACAGCGGATGCAATAGATCTTCTGTCATTTTGACAACCAAGAACCTTCAGAGTCCCATCACGTAAATGTGGGAATGCTCCGTGGAGGTGAATCCAACGGTCATCCCTGGCCCGATACAGATCCATCGTCGGAACATCACCTTGATCTCTTGTGAACGGACGCCCATCAACCCGCAAGAACTGGAAGCTTTTTAGAGACATTGCCGCTCGCTTAACATCAATCGAAATATCCTGCCTGCGGCCGGTCATCTTCTCCCATATCCGGGCAGCGGCGACAGCACAGGCACCTATGACAGCTGCAGCGCCCTCACCGATTCTGAAGCGAGTTAACAATATTGGGTCCTGACCAACAAATACTGGGACATAGCTGTCAAGACCCGAGTCCGGGAGCAGCTCGGATACTTGACAAAATGCGGAAAATGCTTGGTTATCATTCACCAGAGTTTTTGTGTCCTTTTTATTCACTCAACATCTTGTGCCAAACACATAAAGCCGGTCAAATAACATTCATGGTAGACCGAAGACAACGCGTACGCCGCACATATGTGCAAGGGCGGTTCGGACAGATGCATTTATGGACTGCGAAATCGGCAACGACAAAGCATCCGGCGTTACTTTGTTTTCACGTGAGTCCTTTATCGGGTCATTCTTTCGCGGACTTTATCGACCAGATGAGCGAGGACAGGCTTTGCATCGCCCCCGACACGCCTGGCTACGGTTATTCCGACGCGCCTGATGAACCGCCCGATATTTCCGGCTACGCGGCCGCCATGTCGGACCTTCTTGATAGCCTTGAGATCGAGCAAGCGGACGTGATGGGTTATGCCACTGGATCTTTTTTAGCGGCCGAGCTAGCTCGCCAGCGTCCTGACAAAATAAGGCGTTTAGTGCTGTTTTCAGCACCAGTATTCAACGAAGAGGACAGAGCCATATTACGAGGACGCTTCGGTGACGTGATCCAGCCTGTTTCCAACGGCTCTCATCTTATTCCACTATGGCACCAAGTATTTGACGGCCGCGGGCCGAATCAGACAGTTGAACTGTGTATGTTTGTCTATCCCGAGCACATCCGGGCAGGTGACAAGAAACCCTGGGCGCCCGCTGCTGCTTTCAATTGTCATCTGGAGACAATCCTGGAACAAGTTGATCAACCTGTCTTGGTGGCAAACATAAAGACCGAAGTCCACAACCCTAGTATCAGAGCCGGACAATATCTTAAGAATGGGAAGGTGCTAGAACTAACCGATTGGGGCCATGGCTTTCTACAGACCAGAACCGCGGACACAGTCAGCCTCGTAAGGGAGTTTCTGGATACTTAGTGCATGCGGCTGCAGGGTAAAAGAGAATTGTAGAGGGAGTATCATTGATGACCGGTAACGTGTCAGTGGAACGCAGTTATGTGGATGGCGGCTATGGACAGATGCATGTCCGTGTAGCCCGACCAGAAAAACCGACTAAGCGCCCTTTGATGTGTTTTCATCTAAGTCCCATTTCAGGGATTGTCTACGAAACATGGCTCAGAGAAATCGGCCGCGACCGCATTGCTATCGCCCCTGACACCCCAGGCTATGGAATGTCCGACGCTCCCGATAAGCCGCCTGAAATCGCCGACTTCGCCCGTGCCCACGGCGATGTAATGAATGCTTTCGACTTCAAAGAAGTAGACTTAATGGGTTACCATACTGGTTCCAAAATCAGTGTTGAGCTAGCCCGTCAGCACCCTGACAGGATCAAGCACCTGGTGCTAATCTCTGCGCCGGTTTACACCGAAGAGGAACTGGCAAAGCAGTACAAAGACATGGGGAATGTCACGGCGCCCCAAGAAGACGGTTCACACCTAATTAAAATGTGGAAAGCCATTTGGAAATGGTGCGGTCCGGGGCAGACGCCGGCCGACCTCATGCGCCAGTTCCCCGACATTGTGCAAGGAGGTGAAAAAAAACCCTGGGGTCATCGTGCTGCCTTTAGCTACACCTATCCAGAAACCATAGGCGACGTAGATGCACCGATCTTGGTACTCAATACTAACGACGACCTCGTAGTGCCCACACGACGTATTAAACCATACTTGAAGAATGGCAAGGTGCTTGAATTACCTCAGTGGGGACACGGGTTTCTTGACTACCACACCAAGGCAGCCGCTGAGATCGTGCGTAATTTCTTGGACAATTAAGACCTTCGGTAAATTGGTGAAATTATTTGTGGGAAAGTTTCCCACATAATGCTATGATGCAAACTAGCTGGTGGAAGATCCGCACACTTTGATCCCTATCGGCCACGAATTTAGGTTGCGGCGAATGTATTCGTCGCCAACAGCCCTCAAGTGGTCCGTTCCCATGGCCTCTTACCTGGCGACGGCCCCTTGAGGAGCAAGTGGAGTTCTGGCGAGAAAGCCATAAACCCGCCCGGACCTAAGTCGAAACCTGGGCAACCCCAGGAGGACGGCAAGGCCGGCGGACCTCGGTCCAGCCCGTCAGCCGCGGGTGACACGCTTTCGAGCCGGTATTTCCGGGCAACCGGAAAAGACACGCCCCGGACGTTAGTCCGGGGCGTTGTTATTGATATCTCATTATCTGGTGCGTCAGATTCGAATAACTCACTAAATCCATTCAGATAATTTGCGGCTTCCCAACATTATGGTTCCTATTCTTTTTTTAACTACCCGCACTAGAAGCAAAACCGGCATATCTAGCCCAAAAAGTCCAATAGGACCTGAGCAGTCACTTCCGAGTTGTCTTGATGGGTAAACGACCCCGCATCAGAAATATGGACAGAGCGCACGTCTTTGATGCCTGCCTTACCAGGCGATTCGAACTGCTTGTACCCTCCCCTTTCGCCATAAATTAAAAGCGTTGGAGCTTTAATTCGAGGTAAATAGTCAACTACGCTAGCACGGCCAACACCGAGTTCTGATGCAACCACCCAACTTCCTGCCTTTGCGCGGCTAGCGTTCTGTTCATCGTGAACGGCACGGTCCCTAAAACCAAATTGTTTCACCGCCCATTCGAAGTCTCGGGGCAATGGAAGACGATTCTCATCAAATGCAGCGTTCTCTGGTTGTGGCCGCCCTTCGTCATCAAAGGATGAAGCAACTCGATAGCGCAACGCTTCTTCCAGCTCGGAGCGGCTAGTCGCTTGTCCAAGGGCTACACTGAGCAATACTAGCTTAGATACCCGTTCCGGCCACAAGGCCGCCGTAACCACAGCAATACAGCCGCCGAGAGAGCATCCAACCATTTGACATTCTTTGATGTCCATGGCGTCAAGAGCCGCCATTAGCATACTGGCCGACTCACCAAGAGTCTGGAGAAAGGGGGCAGGCCCGTGCATGACAGATTCTCCATGGCCGGGCGTGTCTATCGCAATAATGCGATATTTCTCAGCAAGCGTAGGGGCCACATGGCGCCAATCACCAACCCAGCCACCAAGCTTGTGCAGCAGCACTACCGGCTTACCCTCACCCACAGACACCCAATGGACATTACCACCACCGACGGCTACATGACCTTCATCGGTCCATGGACTATCTAGAATATATTTATTTGTCTCAGCTCTTACCTTGAGTGGTCTCACGTAGGGGCTGGTGACACTCGCCGCGATCGCCGCACCGATAGTGAGAGAACGGCGCGTCATACGTCGAGTCTTCGTAGAAGCCTTATCCATAACAGAATCTTTCTTGTACGCTCATATTATTGAAGAATTCAGCACTGCTTCTAAACCTTGGGTTGGAAGTCAAACATAACCCCTTTATGATCGAACATATCCGCATTAGTTGAACCAAAACTAGATATCTCAAGCACAAATACCGTAAGGTCTTAATAACAATACATCGCTGTTGCAATTTGACAAAATACAGATAGATGAATGGACTTGAGGACCCGATTTGAAAAAACATCACCCGGTGCTCATCTCACTTATTACTGTAACTATGTGCTTGAGCACAACGGTTGCTGTAAGCAACGACACTTCAAGATCGATTTCCCTTCGTCTTGCAGCTTATTTGCCCTCTCACAGTCATTCGGTTAGCCAGATAGTTAGACCTTGGGCAGAAAACGTCGAACAAGAGTCGGACGGCAGAATTCGTTTTGAGAAATTTTGGGGAGGTGGGTTAGGCCGGAATCCGTACAAACAGTTTGAGTTGGTCCGGCACGGAATCAGCGAATTAGCGATTGTCCAACCGAGCTATACGCCCGGACAATTTCCCCAGTTGCAGATTCTAGAAATGCCATTTCTAACACGCACTGCGATGGAAGCATCCATGGCCGCCTGGGGTCTGCATGAAAGAGGTCTAGTGGATGGTTTTGACGAAGTAAAAGTTATCGGCATGTGGACTGCGGAACCCGGCAATATATACACACGAGCACCAATCCAACGCATTTCCGATATCAAGGGTCTAAAAGTGCGTGGTGTAGGCCGTACCGAGGGAGATTTCATCGATGCTATAGGCGCACACGCTGAATCTATGCATCCGGCCGATGTCGTCGAAGCGCTGCGTCGTGGCACCATTGACGGTACAATCCAGGGCTGGATCAGCGTAAACACATTTCAAACCTACAGGGTAACCAGTCACGTAATAACTGCCCCACTAGGTGTGGTCAGTTTTGCCATTCTGATGAATCGGCAATCCTGGGAGGCATTGCCACCAGAACTTCAGGCCATCATAAACCGCAACAGCGGCATGAAGGTAGCATTAATAGGCGGCCGGGCGTACGACCGCCGCGTCGTTGAGGTGGAAAAGAAGTTAAGAGATGAAAAACACTTGATCTTTATCAATCCCGACACAGCTGAACTAGATAAACTGGCGAGCATAACTAAGCCCCTGTTAGCAAACTGGATCGCTCGTACCCCCAAAGGCCAAGATGTCTACGATGCAACACTGGAAATTCTCGGGAACCTTCGCCGCAAAGAACGAATGCTGCGCTAATGACTCAAAGTCCATTTACTATGCACACAAATTTTCTAGACCGGGCGGTCAACACGATCGCTGTGATAGGCTTTACGGGTCTCGTGTTCATCGCATTTCTGACCCTCGGGGATGTAATTCTCCGTTATATAGGGTGGAGTAGAGTTCCCGGTTTTAACGATCTCGGTGAAG
>Ga0315336_1001286_pt1 | contig 51356 bp, 46 predicted proteins | sample ASW5metaG_FD_204512 | JGI IMG/M metagenome (GOLD analysis project Ga0315336, IMG submission 204512) | Ammonia-oxidizing marine archaeal communities from Monterey Bay, California, United States - ASW #5 | ecosystem: Environmental > Aquatic > Marine > Intertidal zone | place: USA: California...
CCACCCTGATCAGCCGATAAACGGCGCGATCCATCAAAACCGGGGGAAAGTGCTCAAAATATCGGTAACCAGTTGAATTTAAAACTTATTTTTCTCTTTTATCGATTCGCTGTTCACTGTTAACGATTCTCTGCCCCTAAAGCGGACTTGCCTCCCGCGTACGCGCTAGTAAAGTGTGCGCCTCAATTTTTTCTGTGGCGGGCCCAGAGCCCGCAAAAGCCCGTGGTGGGCGCGATGGAGTGAAGCGAATGAGCACACCGGTTGCCGTGGTAATGGGCTCCCAGTCCGATTGGGAAACCATGAAAGAAGCCTGTGACGCCTTGACCCAGTTCGGTGTGGGCTGGAAGGCGGAAGTGGTGTCTGCCCACCGGACCCCCCAGCGCATGTATGACTTCGCCAAAAGCGCCCACGACAATGGCTATCAGGTGATCATTGCCGGTGCCGGTGGCGCCGCTCACCTGCCCGGGATGATTGCGTCCCTGACCCCGCTGCCGGTACTGGGCGTGCCGGTGAAAAGCCGCACCCTGTCCGGCTGGGACAGCCTGTTGTCCATCGTGCAGATGCCCAAGGGCGTGGCCGTGGGCACCCTGGCCATCGGCGCCGCCGGCGCCTGGAATGCAGGCCTGCTGGCGGCGCAGATGCTGGCCGCCGGCAACCCGGAGCAGTTGCAGAAGATCGCCGACTGGAAAGCGTCCCGCGCCGACGATGTGCTGGCTAACGCCGAGCTGGGTGAAGGCTGATGAATCGTGTGCTCGTTCTCGGTGGTGGCCAGCTTGGCCTGATGATGGCAGAGGCGGCGGCGCGTCTGGGTCTGGTAGTAGATCGCTACGATCCGGAGCGGGCGCTGCTGCTGCCCGGTACCTCGGACCTGGCCGTGCCGATCAGCTGGGAAGAGTGCCAGGAGCGCTACCCGGTGATCACCGTGGAGCGTGAAGCCTTCCCGGAAGCCGGTCTGTCCGCCGAGCTGGCAAAAAGCGACCGTTGCGTGGCCCGCGGTGCCTTGGAAGTGATTCCCGATCGCTTTACCCAGAAATCCATGCTCGACAAGCTGGGTATTCCCACAGCCCCCTGGGTGACCCTGGACCAGCCGGACGATCTGGATGCGGCGGTGGCGAAGTTTGGCGGCGTGGTGGTCAAGGCGCGCACCGGCGGTTATGACGGACGCGGAACCTGGATCGTCGGCGAAGGTGGTGATCTGAGCGCGGTGCCTGCCGGCGAACTGGCCGGTAAGGCCATTATCGAACAGAAGATCCCTTTCCGCCGCGAGCTGTCCATTGTCGGTGCCCGCAGCACCAGCGGCGAGACCCTGTTCTACCCGCTCACCCGCAACTGGCATGTGGACGGCATCCTGCGCTTGAGCCTGGCGCCGGCCACCGCCTGCGCAGACTTGCAGAAGCCCGCGGAGAAGATGCTCAAGGGCATCATGGAAGAACTGGATTACGCCGGTGTGATGGCAGTGGAATTCTTCGAAACCGATGGCCAGCTGATGGTCAACGAAATTGCCCCGCGAGTGCACAACTCCGGTCACTGGACCCATGAAGGCGCCGACTGGTCCCAGTTCGACCTGCATGTCCACGCGCTGGCCGGGGTGCCCCTGCACGCGCTGAACGTGCATGGCCCCACCGCCATGGTGAACCTGATCGGTACCCCCTTCGAAAGCGCCTGGTTACAGCACCCGGGTGTGGTGCACTGGTATGGCAAGGGGGTGCGCCCGGGTCGCAAGCTGGGCCACGCCAATCTGGTGGCGGACAGCCTTGAAGGCCTGCGTGAAGGCCTGGATGCCTGGGCGGATGTGTTACCGGAAGGCTATCAGGCCGTGCTCGATTCCGAATTGGCGCTGGGTTGAGTTGCACGTATCAAATTGAAAATTGCAACGCGGGCAGCCTTCCCGAATGCGGCAATGCTCTGTCCGCGACTGGTAATGACGCGTATATGCCTCGGTTCGTTTCGACGCACTCGAGCATTTTCGGCGCGGGTGACGTTTGATATTCGAGTGGTGCCAGGCCTGCTTCACGCCTTGTAACTGTCAACTTGATGCTTGCAACTCCACCGCCCCCCCCCCTTCACGTTCCCGCCTTCCCCCAGTCGGTTACACTGGAATTCTGTTCTGAGATGAGAATCCGGATGTGGCCTTGCCTATTGCCATGACACGTTACCGACGACTGATCCTGCTGGCGCTGCTGTTGCTGACAGTGCTGTTGACTGTGGAGCTCACCGGGCTGCGTGAGCAGTTCTCCCTGCCGGCCTTGCGAGCATTACTCGAAGCCAATCTGGCGGTGGGCCTGCTGTTGTTCGTTTTGGCCTTTGTGATCGGCAACCTGATTCAACTGCCGGGCTGGCCGTTTCTGGCAGCCGCTATTCTGGCGCTGGGTACGGTAGTCGGTGGTCTGGCCACCTATATGGCCGCCTGCGTGTCCTGCCTGGTGACGTTTCAGGTGGTGCAGGGGCTGGGTGGCAGTGCACTTCGGGATATCGACAAGCCCCTGGCAAAAAAGATTCTCTCCCGGCTGGATCGCCACCCGGTTCGCAGTGTGGTGTTGCTGCGGCTACTGTTCCAGACCATGCCGGCACTGAACTACACCCTGGCCCTAAGTGGCGTAAAGCGCCGCGATTATCTGCTTGGCACGCTGCTGGGCCTGCCACTTCCCCTATTGGTTTACTGCTTTTTCTTCGACCGTATTGCACGGGTACTGCAGCTGGTTTGACGCTGACAAGGGATGTGGCCGCCGCCGATGTTAATCGACCATTAATAATGTCTTAACAGTGCGCTCAGGCTATCCACGGCTTCGGCCCAGTCAGCGTCTTCGCGGATGGCGTCGGCCAGAAAGCGGGCCTGGCCGGCGTTCCAGAACGGTGCCTGATGCAAATGTGCGCTGTCTTTCAGTGTGCCGGCATAGGTGTGAATAAAGTCTTCGATGGCCTCATCACTGTTGTCCAGGCCTAGCTGGGCGAACAGGGTGGGTAGGTCGTGGGTGGCGGTATCCATATCGCACTCCCTCATTGTTGCAAGCTGTTTTACCCGATGGTGCACTTTTGGGGTGCCGTTGTCTTCCCCTTGCAAAAACAGGATTGTTAACCAAAACGCCCGCTTTTCAGCGGGCGTTAGTGAGCAGGTGATTGCATGAAGCCTGCGGTGTGGCGTTATGCAATATCCATAATCCCGTCCATTTCCACCCCGGCTCCCTTGGGCAGAGCGGCCACGCCGATTGCGGCCCGGGCTGGGTATGGCTGTTTGAAGTGACGCGCCATGACCTCGTTGACCAGGGCAAAGTGGCCCAGATCGGTGAGGAAAATATTCAGTTTGACGATGTCCTGCAGGGTGCCGCCGGCGGCTTCGCAGACGGCGGTCAGGTTGCTGAATACCTGTTCGATCTGCGCTTCCATATCGCCGTCCACCAGCTCCATGGTGTCAGGCACCAACGGGATCTGGCCGGACAGGTAAACGGTGGCGCCGGCCTTGATGGCCTGGGAATAGGTACCGATGGCCTGGGGCGCCTTGTCGGTGCTGATAACAGAATGGTTGGACATGGTCGGTTCTTCACTTGGTTGAGCTGTCAGCGCCGCAGCGCTGGCAGGCGGAAATCAGGAAAGGAGCTATGCTTGCACGCAGCCGGCCCGCACGCAACATGGGAAGCGCCTGCCTGTTTGCAGGAGCGTCACTGGCGGCGCGATAGCAAGGCTTTTGCTGCCCCGAGCTGTTTCGAAGCCGCTGTAGGAGCTCCTCTTGAGGGGCGAACCACGCGTCAGCGTGGAAATCGACCGCAGAGCCTGCCCCGGACTTGATCCGGGGGCGATCAGGAATATCAGAGCGTGGCACAGGCTCTATGCGAGCCGGCCATTCGGTTCGCCCCTCAAGAGGAACTCCTCCTGCAGGGCGGGTGTGGCTATCAAAGCCGGTGGATCCGCACAATACTGTCCAGCGTGCGTAGCTTCTTGATGATGCGGGCCAGGTGGATGCGGTCTTTTACCGTCATGGTCACGTTGAGGGAGGTGAGCGTCGGGTCCTTCTCCGCCATGTCGATGGTGTCTATGTTGGAGCCCAGCTCGGAAACGCTGTTGGCCAGGGTAGCCAGCACGCCGCGCTTGTTGATCAGCTCGATGCGAAGGGCGGCGGTGAACTCTTGCTCCACCTGTTTATCCCAGCTCAGGGCGATGCATTTTTCCGGGGCGTTGCGCATTTCCGCCAGCAGGTTCTTGCAGGTGTCCCGGTGTACCACGATGCCGCGACCGGCGCTCAGATGGCCGATGATGGTATCGCCGGGCAGCGGCAGGCAGCACTTGGCGTAGCTGACCATCAGGCCTTCGCTGCCGCGAATGGCCAGCGGGCGGCGGTCGTCTTCGTGCTGGCGTTCGTCGTCATCGCGGGCGCCGGCCAGTTTGCGGGCCACCAGCGGTGCCAGGCGGTTGCCCATGCCGATATCTTCCAGCAGGTCGTCCAGTTCCACGTAGCCGTTGCCGGCCAGCTCGCTCACCACCCGCTCGATGGCCAGCTCGTCCATGCCGATGTCATAGGAATGCAGGGCCTTTTCCAGTAGCCGTTCGCCCAGCTCCACCGCGTCTTCACGACGCTGGTGCTTGAGGAAATGGCGAATGTTGGTGCGGGCCTTGCCGGTGACCACGAAGTTGAGCCAGGCCGGGTTGGGGGTGGCATTGGGGGCGGTGATGATTTTTACCGTCTGGCCGGATTCCAGAGGCGTGGAAAGTGCCGCCAGTTTGCCGTCGATACGGGCGGCCACGCACTGATTACCCACCTTGGTATGCACCGCATAGGCAAAGTCCACCGCGGTGGCGCCGCCGGGCAGTTCCTTGATGTCGCCCTTGGGGGTGAACACATAGGCCTCGTCCGGGAACAGGTCCACCTTTACGTTCTCGATGAACTCCATGGAGTTGCCGGCTTTCTGTTGTAGCTCAAGCAGCCGCTGCATCCAGCTCTGGGTGCGGCTGTGGGTGGGTGAGCCGGGCTCGTCCTCGGCCTTGTACAGCCAGTGGGCGGCGATGCCGTTGTTGGCCATGGCCTCCATTTCCTCGGTGCGGATCTGCATTTCCAGGGGAATGCCGGAGCGCGCCTTGAGGGTGGTATGCAGGGACTGGTAGCCGTTGGCCTTGGGAATGGCGATGTAATCCTTGAAGCGGCCGGGGATCGGGGTGAAGTAGTTGTGCACCGCACCCAGCACCCGGTAACAGGTATCCACCCGGTCGACGATGATGCGGAAGCCGAATACATCCATGATGTCGGCGAAGGGTTTGTGCTGTTCCTTCATCTTGGTGTAGATGCTGTACAGATGCTTCTCGCGGCCCAGCACTCGCGCCTCGATGCCTTCTTCTTCCAGGCAGTGTTCCAGGCTGGCCTTGATGGTGGTGAGGATTTCCTTGCGGTTGCCGCGAGCCTTCTTTACTGCCTGGCCGATCAGGCGGGCGCGCATGGGGTAGATAGCGTGGAAGGCCAGGTCCTCGTACTCCACCCGCATGTTGTACATGCCCAGCCGGAAGGCGATGGGGGCGTACAGTTCCAGGGTTTCGGTGGCGATGCGGCGGCGTTTTTCCGCGCGCATCACATGCAGCGTGCGCATGTTGTGCAGGCGGTCGGCCAGCTTGATAAGGATGACGCGGATATCCCGGGTCATGGCCAGCATCATCTTGCGCAGGTTTTCCGCCTGTTGCTCCGCCTTGGACTCGAACTTGATCTGGGCGATCTTGGAGACGCCATCCACCAGCTCGGCGACTTCCTCGCTGAATTCCCCGGCCAGCTGTTCCTTGGAGATGCCGGTATCCTCGATCACGTCGTGCAGCATGGCGGCCATCAGTGAAGAGTGGTCCATGTGCATGTCGGTGAGGATGTTGGCCACGGCCAGCGGGTGGGTGATATACGGATCCCCGGTGCGGCGGTACTGCCCCTCGTGCGCTTGCTCGGCAAAATGGTAGGCGCGTACGACCTGGGCGATCTGATCATCGTCCAGATAACTGCGTAACCGTTTTTCCAGGTTATGGATGGTGGGCAAAAGTCCTCGTCACGCCCGGGGCGGAGTAATGATTAGGGATTAACCTTAGCTTAGATTTGAGGGCGAGGTTTGTCTATGACAAGCGCGATAGTCACGGGCAATCAATTTTCCGACAGGTGCCGGAAAGGAAAAGCAGAAGAGAGGAGAAATACAGGCAAGCGCCCGGGCGGGCACTTGCCGGAAACAGTGTTACTCGCCGAAAGACTGGGTCAGCAGAGCCAGCTCGTCTACGTCGGCGCTGCGGTCAGCAATCGGGTTGTCCACGGATTCCGCGGTCACGTGACCTTCGGCGATTTCGCGCAGGGCGACCACGGTGGGCTTGTCGTTTTCCCAGGCCACGCGGGGCTCTTTGCCGCCAGTCTGCAATTGACGGGAGCGCTTGCCGGCAACCAGTACCAGCTCAAAGCGGTTGTCCAGTTTTTCCAGGCAGTCTTCAACGGTTACACGGGCCATGCTGTTCTCCTACAGGGTGGCGGTGCCGAAGTCGGCAGCGCCTGAAATTCGCAATGGGCGATTTTACTGGTGAATCGGTGACCAGTCCAGCAGAAGGGCTTGCCGCAGGGCGGAAAGGCGGGCATTACCCTATGGTTTCGCCGGGTTACCGCTTCGCGAGCAGGTTGCTCAGGGTGTCGGCCAGCCGCGCCGACTGACGGGCGGTGATCAACCGGCGGGCCTCCAGGACGGCTTCCAGTTCGTAGAGGGCGCGCTGGAAATCGTCGTTCACCACCAGATAGTCGAATTCGCCGTAGTGACTCATCTCGTCCTGGGCGCCGTCCAGGCGTTGCTGGATCACCGTCTCGTCGTCGGTGTCACGGCCGCGCAGGCGTTCGGCGAGGGTTTCCAGGGAAGGTGGCAGAATAAAGATGCTCACCGAGTCGGGTAGCTGCTTGCGGATCTGGGTGGCGCCCTGCCAATCGATCTCCAGAATTACGTCCTCGCCGCCCCGTAGCGTCTGGGCTACCCAGTCGGCGCTGGTACCGTAGAGGTTGCCAAAGACTTCGGCGTGTTCCAGGAATCGCCCCTTTTCCACTTGCTGGACAAAGGTGTTGCGGTCGGTGAAGTGGTAGTTCACCCCGTCTTCTTCCCCGGCACGCATGGCGCGTGTGGTGTGGGAGACAGAAATGCGCACTTGCTCGAGCTTGTCGACAAGTGCTGCCACCAAGCTGGTCTTGCCGGCGCCGGACGGGGCGGAAATGATATACAGCGTGCCTTTGTCGGCCATAGTGAAGACGGTCCTGTTCGCGATCCCGGTAAAGCGCGCATTATAGGCGTAAAGGAGGCGGCACGTCATATGCGACTCGATGCCAGCGCCATGGCAGGTTACCGTATGCAATGCTGTGCCGAGCCCGCCACGAATGAGTCGGACACTTCCCGGCACCGGATAAGGAGAGATTATGAGCGATACCCAGGACGACCCACGCCGTCGTCATTCATCGAAGGTGGTAGATGGCCCGGGCAAGTCGGCCGGCCGTGCCATGTTGCGGGCAGTGGGCTTTACTGACGAGGACTTTCGCAAGCCACAGGTGGGCATCGCTTCCACCTGGAGCCAGGTGACACCCTGTAATAGCCATATCGGCGAGCTGGCAGAGCGGGCCTGTGAAGGGGCAGACGGCGCCGGTGGTAAAGGGGTGATATTCAATACCATCACCATTTCCGATGGCATCGCCAACGGCACCGAGGGCATGAAGTATTCGCTGGTGTCCCGCGAGGTGATTGCCGATTCCATTGAGACGGTAGCCGGCTGTGAGGGCTTTGATGGGTTGGTAGCCATTGGTGGCTGCGACAAGAACATGCCCGGTTGTCTGATCGGCCTGGCCCGGCTCGACCGCCCCAGTGTGTTTGTCTACGGCGGCACTATCCTGCCGGGTAAGGGCCATACCGATATCGTTTCCGTGTTCGAAGCCATGGGGGCCCATTCCCGCGGGGACATGGATCTGATCGAGCTCAAGCAGATTGAAGAAACCGCCATCCCCGGCCCGGGTTCCTGTGGTGGCATGTACACCGCCAATACCATGGCCTCGGCCATTGAGGCGCTGGGTATGAGCCTGCCCGGCAGCTCGGCACAGAACGCGGTGTCCGCAGAAAAGGGGGAAGACTGCGTGCGGGCCGGTGCGGCGGTATTGAACCTGCTGGAACAGGACATCAAACCCTCCGACATCATGACTCGAGAGGCCTTTGAAAATGCCATCACCGTGGTGATTGCCCTGGGTGGCTCCACCAATGCGGTGCTGCATCTGCTGGGTATGGCGCGCACGGTGGGGGTGCCGCTGTCGCTGGACGACTTTACCGACATCGGCAAGCGGGTGCCGGTGCTGGCGGACCTGCGCCCCAGCGGCCAATACATGATGAGCGAGCTGGTCGCCATCGGTGGCATTCAGCCGCTGATGAAAATCTTGCTGGAGGCCGGTCAGCTGCACGGCGACTGCCTGACCGTCACCGGTCGCACCCTGGCAGAGAATCTGGCCGAGGTAGCGCCGTATCCGTCGGAGCAGGACATCATCGCGCCGTTGTCCGCCCCGCTGAAAGCGGAAAGCCACCTGCGCATTCTCTACGGCAACCTGGCCCCAGAAGGCGCGGTGGCCAAGATCACCGGCAAGGAAGGGACCCACTTTTCCGGTTCGGCACGGGTGTTCGGCTCGGAAGAGGAAGCCCAGGCGCGCATCAATGACGGCACTGTGGTAGCCGGCGATGTGGTGGTGATTCGCTACGAAGGGCCTCGCGGCGGTCCGGGCATGCGGGAAATGCTGACGCCCACCTCGGCGATCATGGGGCGCGGTTTGGGCAATGACGTCGCCCTGATCACCGACGGGCGTTTTTCTGGCGGCAGTCATGGTTTCGTGGTCGGTCATGTGACCCCGGAAGCCTTCGATGGCGGGCCGCTGGCGCTACTCGAGGACGGTGACCGCATCACCATTGATGCCGAGGCCAACAGCCTTGTCGTGGATCTGTCCGATGCCGAGCTGGCGCAACGTCGAGCGAACTGGCAGCAACCGGCGCCGCGTTATACCCGCGGTGTGCTGGCAAAATATGCACGCCTGGTCGGTTCCGCCAGTGAAGGAGCGGTAACCGACGACTTCTGAGGTGAAGGGTGCCGCGTTTCGGTATTGCTGGCAGAGCAACATTGCGCTGTTCGTCATCCCGGAAAAGCGCGCATTATAGAAGGCGGGGGCGTGGTAGGCGCCCCCGCCAACCTTCCCAACCCTGGACCCGATGCCGTTATGCAAGACAGCCCCATCACTGCCACCGTGGACTTCGACCGTGACGGCGTTCAGCACGGTTTTCTCAAGCTGCCCCATTCCCACGATGGCTCCGCCTGGGGCAATGTAATGATCCCGATCACCGTGGTGCGCAACGGTGAGGGGCCTACGGCGTTGCTCTCCGGTGGCAATCACGGTGACGAGTACGAAGGCATTACCGCGCTGCTGAAACTGGCCAACCGGTTGCAGCCTGAGCAGATCACCGGGCGCGTGATTATCGTGCCCATGCTCAACCATCCCGCGGTGCTTAATGGCTCCCGCACTTCGCCGCTGGATGGCGGCAATCTGAACCGGGCCTTTCCCGGTAATTCGGCGGGCACCCTGACGGAAAAGATCGCCGATTACCTCACCCGCTACCTGGTGCCACTATGTGATCTGGCACTGGATATTCACTCCGGCGGCCGCACCCTGGATCTGTTGCCCTTTGCCGCCACCCACCGCATGGCCGACCGGGAATTCGAAGCCCGTTGTCTGGCCGCCGCCACCGCCTTTGGTGCGCCCTACACGCTGTTCATGGCCGAGCTGGAAGGCGACGTGCTCTACGACAGCGTGGTGGAGGCTGGCGGTAAGGTGTTTGTCAGCACGGAACTGCGCGGCGGCGGCACTACCACGCCGGAGACCGTGGCGCTGGCGGAACGGGGGGTGGACAACCTGCTGCGCTTCGCCGGCATCCTGCCCGGTGATCCGGAGGTGGTGGCCTCGCAGGCGCTGGAGATTCCCGGCAGTGAGTATTACCGGGTCAGCGAACATCGTGGCCTGCTGGAATTTGCTGTCGCTTTGGGGGACGCCGTTCGTGCCGGTGATGTGTTGGCCCGGGTGCATTCCCTGGAACGTACCGGTGAAGCCCCGGTGGAGTATTACGCCCCCTGTGATGGTCTGCTGATCGGTCGCCGGCATCCGGCTTTAGTGAATGTGGGGGACACCTTTGCAGTACTGGCGGTGCCGCGCTGACTGGCACTTTGGTGCACGTTAACAGGGTATAACAAAGCACAAACACCCTTGCCGGGAAGGCGCTGCTAATGTTCAGGTTCTATCAAGAACAACAGGACTGACGGAGCAGCCATGAGCGACAGCAAGTTTGCCCAGCAGGGCATGTCATTTCGTGAAAGCGTTGAGCATATGGTGGACCATGCCATCGGCATCATGGGTCTTGATGCGGGGATGGGTAATGCCATGAAGGTGTGCCAGAGCGTGGTGCAGGTATCCTTTCCGGTGGAGATCAACGGCAAGGCCGAGATCTTCACCGGCTGGCGCGCCACCCATAGTGATCACCGGCTGCCTTCCAAGGGCGGTATCCGTTACGCCCCGATTGTGGATCAGGATGAAGTGGAAGCGCTGGCAGCGCTGATGACCTACAAGTGCGCCATCGTCGATGTGCCCTTCGGCGGTTCGAAAGGCGGCCTGGTGATCGACCCGAAAAAATACGAGCGCCACCAGCTGGAAGCCATCACCCGCCGCTTTGCCCGCGAACTCATCAACAAGGGCTACCTGAGCCCATCCCAGAATGTGCCGGCCCCGGACATGGGCACCGGCCCCCAGGAAATGGGTTGGATGGTGGACACCTACAAGCAGATGTTCCCCAACGACATCAATTACATGGGTGCGTTGACCGGCAAGCCGGTGGAGCATGGTGGCGTGCGTGGCCGTAATGAAGCCACTGGCCGGGGAGTGCAATACGCGCTGCGCGAGCTGTTTCGTCACCCGGAAGAAATCAAGCGTGCCGGGCTCTCCGGTTCACTATCCGGAAAAAGAGTCATTGTTCAGGGGTTGGGGAATGTGGGTTATCACGCTGCCCACTTTCTGGAAACCGAGGATGACTGTCTGATCACAGCGATCATCGAACGTGACGGCGTCATCATTAATGAAGACGGATTGAATGTGGGCGCGGTGCGTCAGCACATCGTCGAAAGCGGCGGGGTGAAGGGCTTCCCCGGGGCCGAGTATCTGGAAGATGGCATCAAGGCCCTGGAAAGAGAGTGCGACATTCTCATCCCGGCGGCCCTGGAAGGGGTAATCACCACTGAAAACGCGCCACGCATTCAGGCCAGCCTGATCGCCGAAGCGGCCAACGGGCCGGTAACCTTTGAAGCAGATCGAATTCTCCGCGAGCGCGGTGTGGAAATCATACCCGATGCCTATTGCAACGCTGGCGGCGTGATTGTTTCCTATTTCGAATGGATCCGTAACCTGAACCATGTGCGCTTCGGCCGTCTGGACAAGCGCTTCCACGAAGCCCGTGGTCAGCATGTGATTGATGCCATTGAGCAGGCCACCGATACCAAGGTGCCTGAACATATCGTCAAGGAGCTGGCCCGTGGCGCCGACGAGTTCGACCTGGTGCGTTCGGGCCTGGATGACTCCATGCGACTGGCCCTGCAGGAAATCATCCGTACCCGTAATACCAATCCGAAGATCGACGATTACCGCATGGCGGCCTATGTAATCGCCATTGAGAAGGTATCCCGGCATTACCGGGATATCGGTTTCTGAAAAAGAAGAGGGGCGCGGGGCTTATTCGATATTCTGGATCTTCTTGTTGGTTAAAAAATGAAAGCACTTAAAAATCAGTGATTTATTGTATTTTTTGCATGGTGGTTTTTGCTTTGCCCACCATGCTGCCCACCACTTTTAAGTCCTTGATTTAGCTTAATGAGCAAATACGCGGGGCCTTTTGGGGGAGGGGTGGGCTGCTGAGAATTCAGGGTCCACGTGCTCGGTTTTTCAGGTCGTGACGATAGGGTTTCTGGTGAATGTATTCACTGGAGAGCAAGATGACAATTCGTTGGCGTTACCTGGATGGATGGCTGGTAGCTAATCATGAAGAAGGATCGGGGCTGAAGATCTGGGAAGCGGATTCTTCATTGGGCCCGGCGCTGGCCTTATTGCTGAATAAGGCTCCAGGACTCTCACGTCTGTTAGTGTAGGGATTTGGTCAAAATTGCTGGCGCAGGAGTCGTTGCTGACGGCAGTACGATTTCTGGTCTTTGGTGCTCTCGTGAGGCTATTATTGGGCATTATGGTGTCTATTTTTCCCGTTAAATGCGATAATTGGACAAAATAGTATCCATATAGGTGTGATATGGTCGCCTTACTTGACGATGCCGATGTCCAGCAGGCATTTGCCACCCATCTGCGACGTTTGCGCAAGCAGGCCAAGCTGTCTCGTGATGCGCTGGCTGAGCGTAGTGGGGTGCCCGCCTCCACCATCAAGAAATTCGAGCTTACCGGCCAGATCTCGTTCCGGCAGTTGCTATTCCTCTGGCAGAGTCTGGACGATTTGCGTCGCCTGTACGCGCTAACTCGTCACTCCCCTGATCAAGCGGAGATGCCATTCAGTATCGATGAGGTATTGAGCGATGACCTTTAAGCCGGTCCGCAAGCTGACGGTAACCCGCACGCTGGCAACGGGGCAGACGGTGACGGTTGGTGTGCTGGCGCAGAACCGGCAGGGTGTCTTCTTTCAGTACGATGCCGATTATCTCGGGCGCTTCGGGAACTTGTCGCCCTTTGGCCTGAAGGCAACCGCTGAGCTGCAGCTTGCTCCCAAAAGGCCGCATTCTGGCCTGCATGGCCTGTTCGGGGATAGTCTGCCTGATGGTTGGGGTTCCCTGCTGCAAGACCGAGTGTTCCGACAGCATGGCATTCTCCCTGCCCAGATCACCGCCATGGATCGCCTGGCGTTTGTAGGGGCTTCCGGGATGGGTGCCCTGTCATTCTCGCCGACCTCGGAATACCAGCTTGCCTCAACCGGCGACATCGACCTGGCGAAGCTGGGTCTGGAGGCGCAGGCGTTTTTTGACGGTCAGACGGAAGAGGTGCTGGCGGATCTGGTGGCAGCAGGTAGCTCCGGTGGTGCCAGACCCAAGGCGCAGTTCTACATCTCCCCGGATGAGCCAGATCGCTGCCGCACGGTGGCGAGGCCAGGCGATGAGGCCTGGCTGGTCAAGTTTACCTCCAGGAATCTGCCCCTCGGCCATGAAGAAGGGCTCTGTGAAGCGGTCTATCTGCACCTGGCCGGAAAGCTGGGGCTGGAGCCGCCTGAGTGGCGGCTGTTCGAAGCGCCAGAGCAAAGCGGCGCCCGTGCCTGGCTCGGGGTAAAGCGGTTCGATTGGATAAGCCATCCCCAAAAAGCGGGTCGACTCCACATGCACAGCGCCTGCGGCCTGCTGGATGCGGATTTCCGTACCCCCAGCCTGGATTACGAAGATCTGATCAAGGCCAGCCGCCATCTTTGCCGGTCGCCAGCGGTCGGCAAGCTGCAGTTCCGCAGAGCCATGTTCAACCTGTTTGCCTGCAACCAGGACGACCACAGCAAGAACTGGGCTTTCCTGCAGGATGATGCCGGCGACTGGGTGCCTGCCCCTTTCTACGATGTGACCTTTAGCCCTCACCCATACCAGGAGCATGCCACTGCCTATGCCGGTTTCGGCAAGAATCCGCCGCTGAAAGCCATCCAAGCGCTGGCGGCGCGGGCGGGCTACGCCAAATGGGAGCAGGCCCAGCGCGATATTGAGGAGATCGTGACTTTTCTCGCTGATTTCGCTGTCGTTGCCAGAGATTTCGGAGTGGATAGTGGTGTTGCTGAGCTGATTGACCGGCAGCTTGCTGGTTTGAGGGATGGGTATGGAGGTTAAGCCTGCCCTCTACTCAAGAGGGGCTGAGACCAGGTGCTGTGGCTGTTCCTTCTCAGGTTTTCTGTGGTCTGGGTCCTTGATTGGTGCTGCTGTGGTTCTCGGCTTGAGCAAGTGAGGCCGTCGCTTTTAACTGCTTGCGGAAGTAGTCGAGCAGAGACTGGTGTCTGTGCAGGGCTTCTTGTTTCTCATCTGGTGTTAGCTCAAGGCTTTCCTCTGCTTGTATGTTAAGGGCGACCTCAAGCTCGACCAGTCTAAACAATATATTGCTCATCTCTTTCTGGGTTTCCGAGAGCTCCGCCTGGAGCTCTTCATTATGAAATATCAGCTTCGAGCGTTCCTTCTGCAGGTGGTCGAGTTTGCCTGCGGCGGACTCTTCGTGACGCTGAATATGCTCCTGAATCGCGTTCTGGATTGCTGCATTCCTGTCTTTGAAATAGCCGACTTCCTCCTTGATTAATCTCTCAACAGTTTCGGAAACACTTGTTCTCTTGGAGAGGTTGGCAAGCTGTCTTTTCACGCGTGGACTGAGCCTGACTTGGACCACCTGGTTTCCGTGCTTTTTGTCTGATTTGTATCTTCTCCATGCGGCCTTGAGGTTCATGAGCTCCTTCTGGCTGCTGCTATTGATGATCAAATAATGAGCGGCATCGAGGAGCGCTGGGCGAAGGTTATATGGGTTTAAAACCTGGATGGGCGCGCCTTTTCGTCTCAAGTGCTGCTCCAGCCAAGTCAGCATTTCTTGATCATTCGTGAGCCAATCCTCTAGAGGTATTTCTGACCTTGCCATGCTGAAAACCCCGAAAAATTAAATAGTACGAGTAAGACGTATTATAGACGTATATTCGTACTGCTAAAAACATGCCATCTGGTATAATTACGACAAATAGAAAGAGATGACATATTTCGGGGGGGTTGCGTGCTTGGGTTGCTAGGAACATCAGCGGAATTTGATCGGCGGAATGGTCTCGCGTCTATTGCAGGGCCAACCCGTTACTTCTTGTATCGGCTGCTTTGCGACGATGAGGGGCGTGGCGTTGCGTTTACAGTCCAGGACTATGTCGAGCGCTTTAAGCTAAACGACAGGGTGGTGAGTAAAGCAATCCGGGAGTTGTCTGAGAGCGGGGTGTTACAGAAACGATTTGTCGATGGGGGGCTGGGAAAAAGAAGGAGGTGCTTGGAGTTGGAGCCTCAGCTTGAGGAAGCGCTTGCTGGTCTGGAAAGTGAGCAGCCGGTCGTTGAGCTCCGCAGTCTTGCTGAACATGTGTTAACTGCGACAGGAGATGATACAGGCAAACCAGGCCAGAAATGGTTGACTCCCTACAATCGTTTGGTGCTGGCGGCGCTGCTGGTTGGGTCCAATTCAGCGGGCGCAGTATATGGGGTTGGGGGGAGTGATCTGAAGCGCTTGGCGGGCCTGACCGATGACGGATTGAGATCCCAGTTGAGTACGCTGATGCAGCGTGGATACCTTCGAAGCAGGGTTGCAGGAGTAACCGGGAGGTATTTGTTGGGAATGTCGAAAGGCGCATATTTCATTAACCTCGCTCACCCTGACTTTATGGGTATAGGTGGCGCTGCCTGCTTTCTAATCAGGGAGGCCAAACTAAGTAGTAAAGAGAATCGGTACCGTACGGCTTTTGGTATGTACAACGCAGCCAAAGTGATTGGTAGTTTGCAGCAGAAGGAGGCGAGGGAGGCTAATAAATCGGCTAGGTGGAGAGCAGGTGATACGGGAATACTACCTAGCACCCAGACGGCCATGGAGTTTGAGAGGGCTTTTACTGCAAGGGGAGAGTTGAGGGCTCCTTGCAACTTGCATGAGAACTTTCGAGATACTCCCAGTGAGAGATTTTCCCGATACCTGCAGATGCTCATCAACCGATATGCCAGCCTGATTGTTAATAGTTGCCTACATCATGGAGGCTGGGATGGTAATGATGAAAATGGAGAGCTTCGGACCGAAATAAGGCAGCATTTGGGTACCAAGGCGGCTCAGGCACCTTTGGCTGTGGTGGATGCGATTGTCTGTGCTTCAATCCACGAGGCAGTCAGGGTATGGGAAGTTTTGGTTTCGGATGCGGAGATCTGGAGGGTGGTCATGTCAGGGGCACGTTGCCTTATACTGCCACTATTTGAAGTGCGGGACGCTCACGTGGTTACTCCTATTGTCTTATCTGGTGAAGGGATTCCTGACGAGATGAGGGGGGAGTGCTGGAAAGTGAGCATGCTGCCTGATCTGGGAAGGCGGCTATATAGGCAATCGTACAGGAGGCATGCGGGGAAAGAGCAAGAGTTAGGTGCTCAGGCCGAATTATGGGGGTTGCGAGGTGTCGGGAAGAGATATCCTCTGAATAAATCACATGGATCCGGCCTGGCTGAAGATGCGAGTTTCAGCAATTTGGTCACCGGAGCCCCTCCCACTGAAGGCGATTGATTTGGTTTAACCTTTGAGTGGGCTGCAGTCTACAGCTCAGAGATGCTGCGGCTCGTTCAGCTTTGTGGAAACGGTAATAGTAATGATAAGGCAGGTTGGCCTCTTGGATATTTACTGTATATCGTAACTCATTGATAAGTATGACCAAAGCACATAACTTCATTAATAATTACTCGATAGCTACCTCTTATGGAGAATTCCCTCCTCATTTCTTAAGAGGTAATCATGAGAAAGCGTCATCCCGAGAACACCAACCTTACCCTTCACCACTCTGGCCCCTGGAATGGATATGACGTCCAGCTACAGCGGGGACCGCTGTTCATTCCGTATCTGGAAAGAATTCATCAGGCCATGGAGCGAGAGGCAGACCGCCAAGCCAGGACAATGGCCGTAAGGGTGGATCTGAAATTGCCAAGGCACGGCTACATGCGTGATGGCGATCTGTTTGGTTTCTTTATCCAGTCCCTGCAAGCACAGATTGATGCTGATATGGATCGGCGTAGACGAGAGGGGCGCCGAGGGCCTGCTTGCAAGGTTGGCTATGTCTGTGTGAAGGAGACGGCAGATGCCTTCCATCACCATTACCACCTGTGTCTCTTTCTGAATGGAGAGTGCTACCGGGGATTGGGGCGGATGCCAGAGGGGTGCAGGGCCGGAGCTCAGGATTTCGACCCTGACTTGCCGGTAGATCCTGCTGCCGGGGAAGCCGACAGTTTGGCCAAGAAAATCGTACTTGCCTGGTCCAGGGCGCTGGGCTTGAGCATGGAGCAGGCTGTGGGGCTGGTGCACTTCTGTGAAGGCGGAGTGTACTGGGTCAGGCGTGGGTCTATGGAGTGCGATAGCCAGATAGCGGGGCTATTCAATCGTCTTAGCTACTTTGCCAAGCAGGAGACAAAGCAATTCGGAGACGGAAGCCGGAATCTGCGTTGTAGCCGGTAGGAGATGAGAGGCTGGGTGGTCGTCCGCCCAGTCTTATTTTACCAACATGCCGCATCTCATGAGATGAAGGAGATTGCTCATGAGAATCATGCGTTTGAAAGAAGTGATGGATACCACCGGCTTGGGACGGTCCTACATTTACAAGCTGATTGCGGACGGGGTCTTTCCAAAGCCGGTTCCGTTGGGTGCCCGTGCAACGGGATGGGTCTCGGACGAGGTGGAGTCCTGGATTCTGGAGAGAATTGGAGAGAGGGATCAGGCAGGGTGATGTCTTTGGTAATGCGGTTGCATTACCATTTGCGTGTCATCCCACATAGTGCAGGAGGCGGCCATGGCCACGCTTGAAGTCGAGTCCACGCTGACAGATCGGTATCAGACCACCGTGCCGGAAACGGTTCGCCGTGCTCTCAAGCTCAACAAGCGAGACAAAATTCAGTATGTCATCCGCCAGAATGGCGAAGTGGTCTTGACCCGGGCTACCAGCGAAGGCGATGACCCGGCTCTGGGGTCGTTCCTGGATTTCCTGGCGATTGATATCGCCGAGCATCCGGAGCACATCCTTGCGGTTGAGGATGCGTTAATGCAGCGTATTCAGTCGCTGACGAAGGGTGTCGAGGTTGATCTGGATGCGCCTTTACAGGAAGACGATGAATGAGTGGGAGGCAATCGACCACTCTAACTATCAGTGGGTGGGCGGTTTACGCTCACCCATTATTTATGGAATAGCTTGAAACCCTGGCAAGACAAGTCGAAAGTCACAAAGAAAAAAATGCCGAGGGGTTCGCCAAGAAAAATGCTACCAAGCGATTGGCTGCGATTGCCAAGTTAGCATTCGAGGTTATCCCGCAGGACCCTGCAAGGCCGGAGTACCGTCAGGGTGGTACGCTTGGCGCTGATCACAAGCACTGGTTCCGCGCGAAGTTTTTTCAGCAATACCGGTTATTCTTTCGTTATCACGCCTCAAGCAAGGTGATTGTCTATGCTTGGGTAAATGATGAGGGCACCAAGCGGGCGTATGAGAGCTCCGATGATGCCTACCGGGTTTTCCGCAAGATGTTGAAAAGTGGCCACCCTCCCGATGATTGGGATCAGCTTTTGATCGAAGTAAGACGGGATGAGCAGAGTCAGGAAGCCATGCGTTCCCTAGCCGAGCAAGCCCAAAATCAGGACATGGGTTACTGATCTTCTTTGCCGTTGTTTCGAGTTCGCAAATTCTCTTGATGTTGTAGGGTTTTGCCATCCCGAATATGTATAAGAAGAGTTTGTGCACCAACCTGAAGTGGGCTGATCGACTAACTGATTCTGTGGAGAATCAGTCCTTTTTGTAAATGACGGTGACTTTGCCGGCAGGTTTGTTCTTACCTATCTCATAATCAGGGTTGAAAGTGGCGAGGTTATGAGCGGCGATGCCAATCACTGAGGCAAAGCCAGTAACCTGGGTAAAGCCGGTCGGGATAGCGAAGCTGGCTAAGGAGGCCGCTCTGTATTCCGTGTACACGCGGCAACGTAGTCCTTTCTTTTCAATAGCGCCCTCGACTTTGTTTACCACGGAGCTGATGTTCTTGACCGCGACAATTTGAAAGGAAGCTTTCTTGGCAATGAGTTCAGAGAGCTTTTCAGTAGTGATGTCTTCGGAGGTATATTTTTCGATGTCAATATCTTTGCTCATTGAGTTTTCCTTGTTTGAGGAGGTGATAAAACGGGCAGATTTGCTGCCCGTTCAAGTCAGCGACTGGTTCTTGTTGAAGTATGATCAAAGCTCCGCTATCTGCTGTAGCGCATCTTCATAAGCAAATAGCGTGTCGAAGTTTTCGTTGTAGATAAGGTAGAGGGCGGACTGTATATTTTCGTGGGGTGTTTCCTCGATGACGCCCTTGAATATGTTGGTGTGATGCATGCTGCCGGAAAGGACCATGAAGCTGCCGTCCTCCATTACTACCCAGTCAATGGTTTCAAAGGCCCTGGCTCCTTTGTATTTATCAAGAGTCTCCTGAGCCAGAGAGAGGGAGTCCTGGTTTTCTTTTTCAATCATCGAGATCTGGTTTTTTATGCTCCGGATCTCTCTTTCGTGATTCTCAATATCGGCTATTGATTGCTGTTTGACACGAGGCCAAACCGTGTAGCCGGAGCCGTTTTCTGTTTTCGTTTCAGTCCAAGAATTCCCGCTATCGATATGATCTTGGGCTTTCTTTAATAGCTGTTTTTCTCTCGCTATTTCTGATTCGGCTTCTTCCATCCTTTTTTGCAATGTGATCAGCCGGCTATCGTTTTTTGCCGAATCAATCATTTCATTTGCTGTTTCCCTGTAGTTCTTTTCTATGTTCTTGAAATCACAGGTGTAACGAACGACATCTCGGCCCCGTTCGTCCTCAATGACAGACCAGTCTGTGCTCTCACAAAGCTTACGGTTATCCAGCGCCTGGCCAACCGTATATTCAGGGAGTAATTCAAGGCGCCCTTCCCGAATGACGTCTATTTCAGAAGAACATCCGGATAGGGCTGCCAGGGAAATGCATGCTAGGGCTACTTTGAGGTTTTTCATGATGGTTCCCTTTTAAAATCGTTCCATGAGGTGATTGGCTTAAGCACCAACCACAATTAAGAGGAAACAGACGATCCAGACGATGAAGTACGCCAGGTTCTGCTTCAGGGCTTGGGATCGTTGGTAGAGATAGACGGGCACCAGCCACACCCATCCACCAAATGTGCTGGTGTCAGTGCCGGCTTTCTTGAGTCTCTTTTCATCCAGGAAAGACAGGGCGATATTGAGTATGAGAGTGATGAAAATGAAATGGCCGCTGGCAACGGCTTGCTCGGCACGGTACTCGCTGCTGTGAACCATGTAGGCCACAAAGTATTCCAGGGTGAGGCCGATCAGTGGGGCAAACGCCAGAATCCATACAACGGTGTTGTTGACTTTGGCGCCGGTTAACGGCGGTGGTGTCGTATCATCAAGGTGCTCTCGAAGCTGGGTGTCTTCGATGCTGGTCCAGTCCGCGAACCCCTTCTTCCAGACGGATGATCCGTGGCGCAGTGTGCCGTTCCTGATCAGGGTGATGAGATCGGTTTCAGAGATGCCCCCCTTCCTTTCCCCGTTGAGTTCGTAGAACCAGATCTCGTTCCCTGTGGTGCTGTTTTCCATTGTTCATTCCTTGTAGTGGCTGTCCTTCCATGGTTTTTAGCCAAGCACAGGTCGAGTGCTGTGCCTGGGAAGAGCGGTCTCCCCCAGGCGCTGTGTCCGCTGGTTTGGAAGGTGTGTCTCAGTTTGAGTGTTATGTAATTCAAGACTCGCAAAGTATTGCAATGCTATACCTTGAGGGTCAAGTATTCCGGTACGACAGAGGTATGGCAGTGCCGTAGCGTTGCTCTATCAGATTGATGGAGTGGGCGTGATGAGCTTTCCCGAGCGCCTGAAGGCGGCACGGTTGGCGTTGGGTCTGACCCAGGAGCAGTTGGGCGACGAGCTTCATGTGACCAAATCCACGATATCCGCCTGGGAGAATGGCCGTGATTCGCCCGGATTTCGGTTGTTGCCGAAGTTGAAGGCGGTCCTCGGTGTATCGCTGGATCATCTGATCTGCGGTGATCCGGTCGAGGGTGCCTCAGAGCTGAAGTCCAAGTATGACGCCCAGGTACGGAATGACGCCGAAGCCCAGCTGCTCAAGGGCTACCGGCGTCTGACCGCCAAACGTCGCCAAGGCCTGCTGGCCATGATTGATTAGCCTGCCTGTTTCCCGGCCAGCTTCTGGCTGAGTCCCTGTACGGGCTGTGGTTGAGCATTGCCCGGTGGGGCAGCACCTTCCGGCACGAACTCCTCCACAACCTGTAACCCCTCCTCCTCCGAGTATTCGAACTGGGCATTCAGTAGGCCGGCATGAGCTACCTTGTCCAGCTCTGCCTGGTGGATGCCCTGAGTTTCCCTGACCTTGGCCGTTTCCCTGGCGTAGCTGACGGCATCCTCCATGGATTGCTCAGCGCGCAGTGTCAGATCCACGTAGTAGATTGGTGCCCGGTGACTCTGGGTGGTGCTCTTTCCGCGTAGCTTCAGCTCCAGGGGCAGGGTGGTCAGGTTGCCGCCAGAGATGGCATGGAAGTAGCGTAACCGGGCAGCCAGGGTGCGGATGCTGTTGTAGCCGGTGGTCCGGAACACGAAGCAGCCCAGTTCATCCTCTTCCCCGATCCGTACGTACAGCCGCCCGTAGGGTTTGCACAGATCGTGGGCGCCGAATTCGCACATGTCGGGTGACGGGCAGGGTAACTGCTCTAGGCCCTGGTCGGTGCGGCGCCGGCAGGTCTCCCCGTCGCCACTGCACAAAGGGCGACCACTCTTGCGCTCGAAGAAGGTGTACTCCGCCCGCAGGTTCAGGTCCGGATCATTGAAGGGCAGGGTGACGGGAATACTGCGTAGCTTCTTGCCCTGTACTTCCTGACGCAGGGCCTCATCCAGCGGATGCGGTAGCCAGCCCTCCCGGGTCTGGATCTGGGTAGTGATGGTGAATTGGTCGTCTTTCTCTGGCAGACGCTTGCCGTTCTTTTCCACCATGCGGCCAATACTGATACGGCCAATCACGGGGGGCGTAATGGCGAGTCCTTTGATCATGGGAATCTCCTGTTATAAAAAGCACAGCCGCCGGGCTGGGCCCGGCGTTTATGCTGTTAGGCGTGGCGTGTTGAGTGGGGGGATGGTTGAACGATCAGGCGTTGGGCTTGACCAGGAATCGGCGACTGCCGGCCCGATGCTTGGGGAATTGCTGCAGTAGCGCGGGCTGAGTCTTGAGCAGGGCGTCAGTATCGAGCATCGTACTGTCCTTGCTGCGTTTCCAGCTCACCTGGCCATCCAGGAAGTAAGCCCGAGCGGCGTCCCCCATGCGTTGCTGGATGCGCTGCTTGAGCCTTGCTTCCCGCTCGGCCAGACGGGCCAGTCGCTCCCGGATATCCAGCATCTCACTGAAATCACCGTTGAGTGCGGTGTCTTCAATGAGATCCAGGGTTTCGCCATCATCACGAGGGTAGAGCGCCCGCAGCGCCTGGTCGGCGGAGTCGGAGCCATCGGCCTCGGGTGGCGTATCGGTTTCCACCAAGTGCCAGAAAGCCCGCTCCAGCTCGATCAGTTGCTTGATGACGGCTTCATCCCGTTCGATGCGATGCACGTGCAACTCTTGCCCGCAGATCAGCACCGCCACGTCCGCCGCCTGCTTGCCGGTAACGGCCAGTTGATGCTGGACCTGGCACTGGATGTACTCCGGTACGCCATCGGCCCAGAGCCTGGCACCATTGAGACCGGTGGTTTTGCACTCGAGGATCTGCACCTCTGGATTCCCCACAACGGAATAATCCAGATTGGCCAGCATCCAGGACTTGTCGGCATCCGGGTGCTGGAGCACAGCATTCACTCGCCGTACCTTGTTGCCCGTCGCCTTGGCATAGGCTTCCGCTACCTTGGGTTCCAGCAGGTTGCCCCAGTACAGCGGGGTATGGATGTCGTCAGGGTCGGGGGCCGGTAACAGCCCATCCCGCCCGGTCTTGATCATCCACAGCTCAAGCGGCGACTGATACGGGTTGAGCCCCACCGCCGCAGCGGCATCACTGGCCCCGATACCTTGCTTGCGGACCTTGAGCCACTGCTTCCGGTTCATGCCCTTGGTGGACACCAGGCGCAGCGCCGGGCTGGATGAGGGTTTGATAGCGCGGGGGGTGCTCATGAGTGACCTCCTTCCAGTTGGGTCAGCCGCTCGGTAAAGCGATCATGGAGATTGATCAGTCGGTGGGTCTGGGGCGTCTGATCCGAAGGGATCTCATGACTGCCGCCTTGACTGAAGAAGGTGACTACCAGATCGGTGATCATCTGTTGGATGTCGGCTTGGGGTGGCAAATTGCCATCATTTTCGAGCAGATAGGTGCCCAGCTGTTCGCCCAGGATGGACACCACCTCGTACTCGAATACCCCAGGAAACCCTTGCGGGCCGTACCAGTAGGGTTGCACCTGTTTCCAGATATCGGGGATGTGGTCACACAGGGTGCTGATCAGTTCGATACAGCCATTACCCCAGATCTCCAGAAGCCGGGTGCCGCGCTCTCTGTTCAGCATCACCCCTTCATGAAGAAAGGCGCCCCAGATGGCGGCCAGATGGGGAGAGAGGGGTGGCGCAGAGAGTCTGGCTTCCGGGTTTACACGGCTATCGTGATTACGTTCTGTCATGGTCAGGCTCCAAACAATAAAAAGCCCGACCGGCACAGAGCGGGTCGGGCTTTAGTCGAGGGAAAAGCGTGAGTCGGGAATCAGTCAAGCCACCAGTTCCAGAGTCTGGCTCAGGGCCCGCTGCTTGATCTGGGCACCCTTGCCGAACCAGGCGGAATCCAGCCGGTTGTCGGTGCTGCGGGCGCGCCGTTCGTGGTCCACGAACTCGGTGACGGCATTGAGCAGGCCGTAGGCCGTGTTCTTGGCAGACGGCAGCTCCGCACCGCGACCGGCCCCGTCATACAACGCCATGGCCTTCTTCATGGCCTGTTCGTTGGGCTTCACCAGCATGTCACCGGCTTGATAGTTCACATCGGTGAAGACCGAGCGCATGACCTTCTCGGCGGTCTTGCGGGTGATGCGCCGCTCGCTCAGGGCCTTCAGCCGGTACATGAAGTCATCCCATGCAGAGACCGAGATCCCCAGCTGTTTCTTGACGGCCTGGGCATCGAAAGTGGTGTTGTGGCGGACCTTCACCGCCTGGCCGGCGCCATTGAGAGCTACGGCCAGGGTGTTGTTACACACCACTCGGATGCTGGTGAACTGGGCAGTGGTGGCAAGGGTTCCGTCACAGGCGGTGGCCAGCAGCACATAGCCGTTGGTCTGGTCATTGCCTGCCAAGGAACCCGTTTGCCCCGTGCGGGCTAGTGCCCACAGCTTGCGGCCACCTTTAAGGACGCCAGCAGTTTCCAGTTCAAAGCCGGAGCGCTCGGTGAGATCCCGGTAGAACTCCAGGATCTGCCGGGGCTGAACCACCTTGAAGCGGTTACTCACTACCGACAGAGGCGCCTGATTGTCTGAGCGGAACAGAACCTTCTGATCCGGGAAGGATGAGATCTGCCCGAGAGTCCCGGCCTCGCTGCTAATGAAGCGGACGGGAGTCTCGCGGATCTCCCAGTCCATGCCGGCTTCCTGCATCCAGACATTGAGGGGTTGTTGGGCGGCGAGCTGGTTGCCCAGCCCGTGCCAGGGGGTACGGCCTGCATAGGCCATGCTTTCGACAAGATGTGCCATGGTAAATCTCCAAGAATGACGATGAGCCCGAAACGGGCGGCTTAACGAATGAGAAGAGGGGGTTGAGTCAGTGGTAGATCAAAAGCAGAAGAGTGAAGGCTCAGAGCCAGCCGCGCTGGGCCAGGCTGACCCACTCAGAGCGGGACACGACGAAGTGGTCCAGGACCCGCACATCAATCAGGGCCAGAGCGTCCTTGAGCCGGGTAGTGATGGTGCGATCAGCCTGGGAGGGCTCACAGCACCCGGAGGGGTGGTTGTGGGCAAAGATGACGGCGGCTGCGTTGCAAGCTAAGGCCTGTTGTACTACGACGCGTGGATATACTGCGGCGCTATCAATGGTTCCTTGGAATAGTTGTTCGAAGCCAAGCAGTTTGTGCTTGTTGGTCATGAAAATAGCGGCGAAAACCTCGTTCTTCTCCTGGGCGAGGGCCATCTGCAGGAACTGGGCGACATCGATGGGAGAGGTGAGTGCCTCCCGACCGGTCAGCTCATCCAGCAGAATGGTGGCCGCTGTGCTGACAATCTCCTCAGGCTTCACGCAGCCCTGTACGTGGTACAGGCCCTGCTCGTTCTTTACGAAAGTGGGTATATTCATAAAAACTCCAAAACGGCATAAAAAAGCCCGCACAAGGCGGGCTCTGGTATGTAGTGAGGGGGGGCAAGTGCGAAATACGGTTTAATCATTGTCGAGTCGAAACGCGTGGCCGCAATCCAGGCATTGCAGGTTGTTGAGAAAGGTTTGGTCGAGCTTGTCACCGAGAGCGGCACCGGCCTCTCCACCGGCAACGCCTCCAATCAGGCCGCCAATCACGGCACCGGCGATGCCGCCGAGCAGTGACCCTCCCGGGCCTGCGACATAGCCCAGTGTCATGCCCACACGGGCACCACTGGTGGCTGCAGCCACGCCGCTAGCGGCACCTGCAGCTGTGCCGACGGAGCCGCACACCCTGCGTCCGTTGTAGAGTGTCGCTATCCGGATAGATTGGCAGCTGGGGCATTTAATGATCATGAAACCTCCATGAAATGGGGGCAGGAAGGGCATTCCTTCCTGGCTTCATGGGGGTGATATGTGGGTGAAAAATTCTTGAATTCGTGCGTTTAATTAAAAAAATTATGAGGCTAAATTCTAGTTATATTTGTTGTGATGAAAAATTCAATCGTTTATTTTTTAATGGAGTGTTCTGGGAAAAATAATTTGACAGGTGGTCGGTTTTTCTATGAATGTTATAGAGGCTCGTTTCTACGAAACATACTATTTTTGCAATTTGATAGATAATATTGTTTCTTTTCCTGACCCATATATACATGGAATGAATGAGTTTTATGGCGATGGAAAGATATTTGATCTCGTAGAGCCATTTAGTAAATACTCAGCATTCCACGATTTCATAGAGTTTATTGTGGATGACGTGTATCACGAAGAGGCAGGAAAAGTGGATCTTGATAAGCGCAGGTCGCTGCTGGAAGATTTTAGTGGTATTCCAGAGTCTCTTTGCCATACGAAGCCAAAAACTTTGCCCATAGAGCATGCTTTTGAGTTTTATGATATTGAGTTTCTAACATTTGAATCCTATTTGAAAGACGAAGGGAAAAGCTTTTTGGAGGCTTCTGAGGATGATGTTAACGAGTATATGTTTGAAGTAAGAATGAATGAGTGTTACCAAGAGTTAATTGAACGAACAGTTAAAGAGATATTTCATGTGCTTTTCCAGAATCGAATATTGATGATGGGATTTAACCAGATTATGGCGGATTCCTTGGAGAGGGAAAGCGGCTTTCATTCAGAAGTTAAGAATGGCAAGCTGTTTTCAAAAAATGGGAAACTAAAGAGAAAGAGTATTCCAAAGTGGGTAAGGAGGGCTGTTTTTTTTCGAGATAGAGGGCGGTGCGTACTCTGCAATAAAGATCTTTCGGGGGTTCTGAGTTTGGAAAGCCAGGAAAATTATGATCATATGATCCCGCTTTCCGGGTATGGAATGAACGACATTTCTAATATTCAGTTGCTCTGCAAAGAGTGCAACCAGTATGAAAAGAAGTCTGGTCCTGGGGTTACTACTGCTAGATATGAATCATGGTATTCCTATGACTGACGGTCGGGAATATTAAACCTGTAGCGGTCAGGAAATGGTTCTGTAAACAATGTCTGCTATCTTCTCAGCAAGCATTGGGGGAACAGCATTGCCAACCTGAATGTATTGTTCTGTTCGGTTTCCCTCAAAAAAATAATCATCAGGAAATGTTTGCAAACGAGCCGCTTCTCGTACAGTTAGACTGCGACATTGGCTCGGATCTGGGTGGATGAAATAGTGCCCATCTTTTGATATGTGGCTAACTACTGTTGTCGATGGGCTATCCCACAGTTGGACACGAAATCGGTCGGAAAAATGGCCGGACTTCCAGTTCTTGTGGTCTGGTGCAAGAGATGCAGGATAATCGCTGGCTTTGGGGGAATAGCCTCTTGCCGCGAAAGTAGAGGCAAAAAGGTAGCGAGCTAGGTCGCTAGGCATATGTCCCCGTGCAAAATGGTTTGCCACTCCCTGAAGCCTATAGCTTTGAACTCTCGCCAGAAAATCTTGGGCTTGATACGACTGCCCATGGGGGATATTCCTCATGCCAACAAACTGGCCCCCTCTATCATATTTGAAGCTTCTGTTCAGGACGCTTTGCAGCCCATTTCGTATAATAATTTGTGTTTCTCTATCCATTCCTTTGTTTATGGCGGTTATCACTGCGCTTCGTATTTCCTGCTTCCAGGTGGCTTCACTATAGTCATTGCGGCTAAGCCCACTTCGAAGGTGTGGTAATCCATGGAGAGCAGACTTTACAGAAACTGAAGATTTTGAAGGCGTTAACTGTTTGGGAATAGGCGTATTGGGGCCATCATCTCTAAGAAGGCCATGATAAACAACCCGATAATGATCGCCAGCGTGCACTTGCGACAGAGCTGCCCAGCACCAACAGACTGAGCAGCAGGGCTGTGATCGAATGTCTTGTCTTGCTGCAATTCATGTTTTGCCAGCCGGGAGCCGCTAAGAAGAACGAGTGTGCATACAAGCAAGCCTTTCTACGGCGACAATGTCTTTTTTCGGTGGGAAAGTCGTTTCTTGTCGGGCTTGGTCGCGCGCTATGAGTAACGATGCTTGCCAAGCTGATCGTACCCAGGCTCTCAAGCCATGCTTAGATTGACGGTGGCATTATCATGAGAACACAGCCACATGAAGCAAACATGCTCATCACGGTTGAGAAAACGCATCAGCACGGAGCGCTGGGCGCGTTGGCGGATAAGAAGTGCTGCCGGTTCATGAGATCTTCCAGTCCGATCAGGGTGTTGTCAGCAAGCCTTTTCGTTGATGTCGCCATCTTATCCTTGTAGCCAGTTTGGCCCGAAAAAGATCACCAGAGCGCCAAGCAAACAAAGCCCGGCGCCAGCCAGATCAAATGGGGTTGGTAACTGCTTTTCCACCAGCATGCCCCATAGCAGCGAGGCGGCAATATAGACGCCGCCATAAGCGGCGTAGGCACGGCCGGCAAAGCTGGCTTCAACCAATGTCAGCACCCATGCAAAACCGGCCAGAGCCAACATGCCTGGAACCACCCAGAGGGCTGACTTGTCCAGCTTTATCCACATCCAAAAAGAAAAACACCCTGCGATTTCCAGTAGCGCGGCAAGGGGGAACCAGATTATCGAGGACATGAGGGCTCCTTGAGTGGGCGGTTGGGTTATGGATGGAATTGCGGTAATACAGGCTTGGGTATACGCTATGTTCAGAAAACACGCGTCATGGCAACTATGAAGTCACTAGGCAAAGACTACAAAGGCATTTTCATTAATCTGCTCCTCCTGGCTCTCCTGTTCCAGGTGCAGACGGTCTTTGCCTGTCAGATGGTGGAATCCCATCGTGGTCTCGCCTCGGATTGCTGTTGCGAGAGTATGGCCATGCCCAGTGACGAAGCCCCCATGCCGGACCACAACAATGGCGGCTGCTGTGACCTGGAAAATACCCTGTCCCTGAAAGACAGCGACGATGAGAGCCCATCCATCGTCCAGGCTCGTCTGGTGCCGGATCTGCCCGAGGCGTCACTGGCTTTTGTCCTGGTATCGCTGGATCTCCTCCCTGAACCGACTGCAGCCCCCTTTGGGCTGGCCGATTTTCGCGACAACCCCGGTGATCCGGGCTCCCTTACCTGGCTGAAAACCCGCCGCCTGCGCATTTGATTGACTCCCCGTCGCGTCTTCACTGACCGCGACCGCATACCCCCGATGAGTTGAGTTTAACCAGCAGCGCCGGCGCCACCTTGTATCTGTTCGGTGCCCATCCTGCCAGGATTGGGAGTCAATACATGCAACACTACTTTTCCGTACCGTTTAGCCGGTGGTGGCTATTGCTTGCCGGGCTGGTCATTAGCTTGCCCGGCTGGGCAGACGTGGCCTGTGAAGCACCGGCCACCACCACCGAGGGTCTGGTGCAGCAAGCCCTGACCTGCAACCCCGCACAACAGGCATTCCTGGCCAGGCAGCAGGCGGCGCAACACCGCAGCGATGCCAGCGGCCGCCTGGGCGACCCCCGCTTGTCCGTCAGTGTGGCGCCCAACACCTTCGGCAATGATCAACTCGACGATGGCTATATTGTCGAGCTCAGCCAGCCCTTGCCCTGGCCAGGAACCTTGAACCTGGACCGCCAGCTGGCCGAGGACAGGATTGCCGGCATTCAGGCCATGACGCGTCACCATCAGGTGGAGCTGGCCCGGCAGTTGCGGCTGGCGCTGGCACGACGGGACTACCGTCGTCAGCGGCTGGCCATCAACCGGGAAAACCAGCGGCTCTGGCAGTTGCTGATCAACACCCTGGAAGATCGCTATGCCAGCGGCACAGCAAGCCGCTCGGCGTTGTTGCAGGCACAGCACGAGCAGCATTTGCTGATGGAAAATGCCATTCAGCTGCAAGCGGCCCTGGACCGGGACAACAGCCACATTCGGCAAGCCTTGAATCTGCCTACCACAACAGTGCTCCCTGATCTGTCGCGGGACACGATCCCGGCAATTACCGATAGCCAGTTGTCACAGCGCTTATCGGTGCTGGAACAGCAACCGCAAATTCGCGCGTTACAAGCGGAACAATCGCAGAAGCAACATGAGTTGGAACGGATCAAGAAACAGCGCTACCCAAACTTCTCGCTGATGACCCGCTACAACAGTCTGTGGATGAACGAGGACCAGCGTTGGGTGGTCGGTGTCGGTATCAATCTGCCGCTGGACCAGGGCGGGCGCAGCCGACAGGAAGCAGCCCTGCGCGCCGACCAGCAGGCGCTGGACTGGGAACAACGGGATCGCCTGCTGGCCCTGCGGGAGCAGCTGGCCCAGGCCGCCAGCCACTACCGGGAAGCCGGCAAGCGTCTGCGTCTGTACGCCAACGAGCTGCTGCCGCTGGCCCGCGAAAACCTGGCCACCAGCCGGGATGCCTTCCGCAGCGGAAAGGCGGATTTTCAGCGCATGCTCACCGCCCAGCGGCAACTGCTGACCACCCAGGAACAACAGGCCCAGGCGTACTACCAGCAGCGTAGCGGCTTTGCGCAACTTACCGCCGCCGCGGGACTGGTGTTTGTGTCTGACTGGCAATCAACAAACCACAACGAGAACGGTGGCCACCATGAATAAGCGTACGATTTTGGTCATTGAGCTAGCGGTTGTGGGGCTGGCCCTGTTGCTCTGGTGGTGGAGTACTGCCAAGCCTGACAGCCAGGCCATGAGTGAGGCCGATTTTACCAACGCCGGCCCCTATCAGGTGGCCGTTAGCGTGACACCAAGTAAGCCGGTGGTGGGTGCAAACCAGCTACAAATTCTGGTCCGTGATAACAACGGCCAGCCGCTTAGCGGCGCCAAGGTAAGAGCGGTGGGTGAAATGCCGGCCATGGGCACCATGCCCGCCATGTATGCGCCGGCGGAGATTACCGAAGTGGCGCCGGGACGTTATGAGGGCAGCTTCGAATTGACCATGGCCGGGGAGTGGCCCCTGGCGGTGGATATCGCTGAGGGTGAAAACCATGTGGATCTGACCTTCGATATGGCCACCGGCCGGGAAGGCCTGCGGCTGGCCATGGCCACGCCCGCCGGAGACGTGGCTTATCACACCTGCTCCATGCATCCCTCGGTGAAATCCGCCACGCCGGGCACCTGTCCGATCTGTGGTATGGATCTGGTGCCGGTCACCCATGAGGAAATCAACAGCGGCAGCATTCGCGTGGAGGAAGGGCGGCGCCAGACCATCGGTGTCAGGACCGGTAGGGTCAAACGCGAAGCCGTGTCCCTGCCGTTACGCTTGCAGGGTCAGCTAGCCTACGACGAAAGCCGGTTGACCGATATCAGTCTGCGTTTCGACGCCTGGATTGATGAGTTGAATGTCACCGATGAAGGGCAGGCAATCTCACAGGGTGAGCAGCTGTTTACCGTCTACAGCCCCGAGCTTTTGACACTTCAGGAAGACTATCTACGTGCGCGGCGTAGCGGCAATGCCCGGTTGTTATCGGCAGCCCGTCAGCGGCTGGAGCGATCCGGCGTGCCCCGTCAGCAACTGGAGTGGCTGGCGAAACAGGGCAGGGCGCAGGATGACTTCCCGATCTTCGCACCGGCTTCCGGTATGGTGATCGAGAAGAACCTGGTGGCGGGCTCCGCCGTCAAGCGTGGAGAAACACTACTGCGCCTGGCGGATCTGTCCACGTTGTGGGTAGAAGCGTTTGCCTATGAGCAGGACTTGCCGCTGTTGGAAGTGGGTCAACAGGCCCATGTCCGTATCACTGGGCAAGACACGATTCCTGCTACCGTTACCCATATCGATCCCTTCCTGCAGCGCGACACCCGTACAGCCCGGGTGCGCCTGGCGCTGGACAATGAAGCCGGCCGCTATCAGGTCGGCCAGTTTGCGCAGGTGAATCTGCTGCTGCCGCTCGGGGAGCAATTGCTGGTGCCGGAAGACGCGTTGCTGGTATCCGGCGACAAGCGCATCGTCTTCAAGGATCTGGGAGAAGGGCGACTGAAGCCGGTAACGGTGCGAACGGGTTACCGGGTCGGCGATCGTATTGTGATTCGTCACGGCCTGGAAGAGGGGGATGCCATCGTCACCGCCGGCACCTTCCTGATCGCCTCCGAAAGCAAACTGAAAGCGGGGGTGGATCAATGGTAAACCCACAGAATCCGTCATCGCCGGGAATGATTGCCCGCCTGATTGCACTGTGCGCGAACAAGCCGGGCATCACTCTGGTACTGGTGCTGCTGGCCGCCATCTGGGGTGGGCGCAGCCTGCTGCAAGTGCCGCTGGATGCCATTCCCGATCTGTCCGATGCCCAGGTGATCGTGTTCACCGAGTGGGACGGACGCAGCCCGGATCTGGTGGAAGACCAGATTACCTATCCGCTCACCACCGCCTTGCTGGGTGTCCCCAATGTCCGCTTTGTGCGTGGCCAGAGTTTCATGGGGCTGAGCTTTGTCTATGTGATCTTCGAGGACGACACCGATATCTACTGGGCCCGCTCGCGGGTGCTGGAATACCTGAACACCGCCAGCCAGCAACTGCCGGAAGGGGTCAGCCCCACACTGGGGCCGGATGCCACCGGGGTGGGCTGGGTGTTCCAGTACGCCCTGGTGGACAAGAGCGGCAAGCATGACCTGGCCGACCTGCGCGCCTTGCAGGATTTCAAGCTGCGCTACTGGCTCACCGCCGTGGAAGGGGTGGCCGAAGTGGCCTCCGTGGGCGGCTTTGAAAAGGAATACCAGGTCAACGTGGATCCGGATCGCCTGGCCAGTTTCGACGTTCCGCTGAGGAAAGTGGTGGAGGCCATTCGCCGCTCCAACAATGACGTGGGTGGCCGAGTGCTGGAAATCGCCGGCCATGAACACTTCATCCGTGGCGGCGGTTACCTGCAATCCAAGGACGATCTGCGCGACGTGGTGATCGGCGTGGACGCCAACCGCATTCCCATCCGCCTGGAACAGGTGGCCAACATCAGCCTGGGCCCGGCCATGCAACGTGGCCTGGCGGAGCTGGATGGGGAAGGGCAGACGGTGGGCGGCATCGTGGTGATGCGCTACGGCGAAAATGCCCTGGCGGTGATCGAGCGGGTCAAGCAGCGTCTGGAAGACGTGCAGGCAGGGTTGCCGGAAGGGGTGGAGGTGGTGACCACCTACGACCGTTCCAACCTGATCCAGCGGGCCATCGATACCCTCACCCATACCCTGATTGTTGAAATGGTGGTGGTGGCACTGGTGATCTTTGCCTTCCTGCTCCATGTGCGTTCGGCGCTGGTGGCCTGTATCACCTTGCCCATTGCTATCCTGCTGGCCTTTATACCGCTCAAGGCCCAGGGGCTGACCGCCAATATCATGTCCCTGGGTGGCATTGCCGTGGCCATCGGCGCCATGGTGGATGCGGCGGTGGTGATGGTGGATAACATCCACAAGCGGCTTGGGGCGAGGGAAGAGGGCGACGACAGCAAAGCCCTGATTATCAGCGCCATGCAGGATGTGGGGCCGAGTATCTTCTTCTCGCTGCTGATCATTACCCTGTCGTTTATCCCGGTGTTTTCCCTGCAGGCCACCGAAGGGCGGCTGTTCTCGCCGCTGGCCTATACCAAGACCTACAGCATGGGCTTTGCGGCCATTTTGGCGGTGACCTTGATACCGGCTTTGGCAGTGCTGTTGATCCGCGGTCGCATCCGCTCCCACAACAATCCGGTCAACCGGGTGCTGGTAACAGTGTTCCTGCCCGCCATCCGCTTCTGTATCCACTGGCGCTGGCCGGTGGTGGGGCTGTCGGTGCTGGCCCTGGTAGTCACCGTGCCAGTGGCCCGGCAACTGGGCAACGAGTTCATGCCGCCGCTCAACGAGGGCAGCATTCTTTACATGCCCACGGCCCTGCCGGGCATGTCGGTCACCGAGGCGGGCCAGGTGCTGCAACGGATGGACAAGCAGCTCAAGGCGTTTCCCGAAGTGGAGCGGGTGTTTGGCAAGGTGGGGCGTTCCTCCAGCGCCACCGACCCGGCGCCCCTGTCCATGGTGGAAACCGTGATCACCCTTAAACCCCGTGACCAGTGGCGCGAGGGGCTGAGCTGGGATGACCTGATAGCAGAAATGGATGAAAAGCTGCGTTATCCGGGTATGCCCAATATCTGGTGGATGCCTATCCAGACCCGCACCGAAATGCTCGCCACCGGCATTCGCAGCGCGCTGGGTATCAAGGTGTTTGGCGACAGTCTTGCGGAGATTGAGAACACCGCCGTGGCCATCGAGAAGGCCCTGCAGGCGGACCCGCGTACCGCCGACGATACCCGCAGTGCTTTCGCCGAGCGGCTCACCGGTGGCTACTTTATCGATTTCGATATCGACCGCCCGGCAGCGGCCCGCTACGGCCTCAATGTGCAGGATGTGCAAGATGTGCTGATGTCTGCCATGGGCGGGGTGGCCGCCACCCAGACCGTGGAAGGGCGCGAGCGCTATAACGTGCAGGTGCGTTATGACCGCAGCTACCGGCAATCCATCGCCGATCTGGAGCGCTTGCTGATCCCCACCCCCACCGGCGCCACCATTCCCATCACTGAAGTGGCGGATATCGCTTTTCGTACCGGGGCGCCCATGATTCGCAACGAAGATGGGCAGCTGGTGGGCTTCGTGTTCGTGGATCTGAAAAGTGATGTGGGGGTGGCCGATTACGTGGCACAGGCCAAGGACGTTGTGGACGACAAGGTGGCACTACCCAGCGGTTACCGGCTGGGCTGGGCCGGCCAGTTCCAGTACTTCGAGCGCGCCAAGGCGCGTCTGCAGTGGGTGGTACCGGCCACCTTGCTGGCCGTGTTCCTGTTGCTCTACCTGCACCGGGGCCGCCTCAGCGACACCCTGTTTGTGCTCAGTGCCATGCCGTTCGCCCTGATCGGCGCCGTCTGGTTACTGTTCTTGCTCGATTACAAGCTGAGCGTGGCGGTCTGGGTGGGCATGATTGCCATGGCCGGGCTGGCAGCGGAAATGGGGCTGTTGATGCTGCATTATCTGGACAGCGCCCTTGAGCAGGCAAAGCAGCGTGTACCAGAACCCAGCCTGGCCTTGCTCTGTGAAGAAGTAGCGCAGGGGGCCGCTCACCGTATTCGCCCCATGCTGATGACCAGCCTGACACTGCTGATTTCCCTGATTCCCGTCATGCTAAGCGATGGCACCGGCGCGGATGTGATGAAGCGCATTGCCACGCCCATGGTGGGCGGGACAGCCACGGCATTGGTGACAGTGTTGCTGGTGTTTCCTGCGTTGTTTGTTCTGTGGAAGAAGACAGACAGCAATGGCTGTTGATTGTGCTTGCAGCGGTTCTGGTGCTCGGCAGGGAGTAGGGCCGCAAATGGCTCTATGCGACCAGTTGGTAGATCTGGCAGTTAGCTAATATTGGTTATTTAAATATCAAGAGCATACGGATCTTGTTCAAGGCTGACGCTTATGATTTCGGCGCCTTTGTAATGCGACCCTCAATCCGAAAGAGCTCAATAGAAAGTGCTTATTGGCTCGTTAATATTGCGAGCTAGAGCAAGAAGTTGAGGGGCGACGAGCATAAAACCGATTGACGCTCGGTTTTATGCTCGTTACAGTTCAACTCAATGCGTCGCTGGATTGATCGTATAGCCGAAATGGCCATGGCCTAACATGCTGCCGTTGACGCCCAGCGTTGATCTGCTCTAGGATCTCAGCGATCTGCGGGGCTATGCTCTCCGCCTTTTACTGTTACTGGTGCCGTATCCCTTTTTGAGTCTGGATGCCTTTTAATGAGTCGTTGGTCAACCATCATATTGGCACTAGTGATTGCGCTACAATCCGTGGTGGCGATTGGCGACGTTGTCCAGCCTCATCACCTAAAAGCGCCTCAACACACTCATGAATATGAACATTCCCATAGCAGCGTAGTTATTGAGTCAAGCATTCCAGATGCCGAGCAATCTTCGACCTCATCGGAGACACCGCTTGATCACTCATCTGATCATTGCCATCAGAACCACTGTCACTTTCACATGGCGCTGATTGATGCTGCAATTGATATGGCCAATTTGTCCGCAGATCAGCACCTTTCGGACTATCAAGCCAACCATACTTCTATTACTCCTCCCTCTTTGTTCCGCCCCCCAATCGCCTGATCCTACGATTCATCCCGCTCGGGAAACTGTTGTTATTTAACGCTTCGTAGGAGAAGCCAAATGCTTTTTTGCAAGCCCGCGAGCGCTGGGCGGCGTCTTCAGCCGCGCCAGGCTTGTATTTATTTACTGTGCCTGTTAACGCTGACCTTCACAGTTGCCGCAGCGCACGCTGACCAGGCATCTCTCACTCTCGCCAATGCCTTGTCACGGACAATAAAGGAAAATCCTGATCTTCGGGTGTTCGATCTTCGTCTTGAGGGGCTTGAGGGGCGCCGCATCTCGGTCGACCAGGCCCCGGCGTATGAAGTCGGATTCGAGGCGGAGAATGTGCTTGGCAGTGGTGATCTGCAAGGTGTTGATGCAGCGGAGTACACCCTGTCGCTATCGTCTGTCATTGAACTGGGCGGCAAACGCCACTCTCGTACCGACGCTGTGAATGCCCGATATGACGTGCTTGAGGCCGAGCGTAAGGCTACAGCTCTGGAACTGTTAGGCCAGGTGACCCAGCGCTATATCGCCACTCTGTCTCTACAGGAAAAGCTCGATTTATCCACTCAGGAAGTTTCCTTGAGCGAGTTTACCCTCAGCACTCTTCGTCGACGCGCGAAACAGGGAGCAGCACCTGAAGCCGACGTTTTACGCGCCAAGGCTGCGCTCGCCCAAAGCCGACTATCGCACGACGCCCTGAAAACAGAGTACCAGAAACGGAAGATGGCATTGGCGTCACTATGGGGCGACACACGGGTGGATTTTCAGCGCTTGCAGGGAGACCTGTTTCGTTTTGAGCCTGGCGAGAGCTTCGAGGTGTTGTACGAACAGGCCAGCGAAAGTCCGATGATCCAGGTGTTCGCCAGCGAACGGCGGATGCGCGATGCCGAGATCCAGTTGGCCAAAAGCCAATCGCAAAGCGATATCCGCTGGCAGCTTGGTGCCCGCCGTTCTGAAGACTCGGGTGATACCGCCTTGGTGGCGGGAGTATCTGTGCCGCTATTCTCCGGGCACCGAAACCGGGGGCAGCTGCAATCTGCCATGGCGGCGCGAGACGCAGTGGAATTTCGCCAAAAAAGCGCTCTGCTGCAATTGCACGCCTTGTTGTTCGAGGCGTACCACACCCGCCAACAAAACATCGATGCGGCTGAACGGCTACGCACCACTGTGCTGCCCGATCTGACCAGGGCACTTGACCTTACCCGGAAATCCTATGCGCGCGGTCGCTACAGCTATGTGGAGTGGACTGCCGCGCAGCGCGAATTGTTATCAGCCCGCGAAGCACTTGTCGAGGCAGCCACCACTGCGCTGCTCAATCAGGCCCTTATCGAACAGCTCACGGCGCAGTCCGTGACCCAGCAGTAGGCCGCGCCTGCTCGCTAATCACCGAATACAGGATTACTGAACCATGCAATTAATAAAACCACTCTACTGGATGCTGGTGGCTTGTCTGGTCGTCAGCCCCTTACAGGCTGCAAAAAACGCTAAAGATACCCATTATAAGGCGCCTGAAAACAAAGGCCCCCATGGGGGCTTGCTGCTTCAAGAAGATGGCGTCAGCGTTGAATTGCTAATTTTTGAGCAAGGAATTCCGCCGGAATACCGTGCTTGGGTGACAAAGAACGGAAAGCCCATCAGCAAAGGCATCGATCTCAACGTGCAACTCACACGACTGGGCGGGCAAGTGGATCGCTTCGACTTTGCCTACCAAGACGAATACTGGCTAGGCGACGGCGTGGTGGCCGAGCCCCATTCCTTTGACGTCAACGTCACGCTTAAGCTGGACGGTGAGCAATACCTCTGGCGATGGGACTCCCATGAAGGCCGAACCCGGATTCCCTCCGACATTGCCGAAAAAGCCGGAATCCAAACAGCCCAGGCCGGCCCAGGCTCCATTGAGCGAACATTGACCACTTACGGGCGACTGACCACCGCACCGGAGCAGATCGCGCGGGTCCGTGCCCGCTTTCCCGGCATCGTCACCAAGGTCTACGTGCGTCAGGGAGAGCGCGTTGCCAAAGGGGATTTGCTGGCGCAAGTCGAGTCCAATGCAAGCCTGAAAACCTATTCTCTGCGCTCGCCCTTAGACGGCGTGGTAACCCAGCGACAGATCAGTGTGGGCGAAATTGCCGGTGAAGAACCTCTGTTTGCCATCACCGACTTGGCGACGTTGTGGGCAGAGCTTCGGGTGTTCCCGGGCCAGCGCTCCGAAGTCGAGGTCGGTCAAAAGGTCCTTCTGAAATCCGAGGCCGTCGACCGGCAAGCCGTCATTAGCCATCTGCTGCCCTCTCCGGATAATGCCCCTTATACCCTGGCTCGTGCGAAGGTGGAGAACCCGGATGGCGCGCTGAGTCCCGGCCTGCTGGTAGCGGGTGACATCGTGGTAGAAACCTTTGACGTACCACTGGCAGTGGAAAACCGTGCGCTACAGTCTTTTCGCGACTGGAGCGTGGTGTTTATTCAGGTGGACGACACCTACGAAATTCGCCCGTTGGAACTGGGCACCAGTGACGGCACCCTGACTGAGGTATTGGAAGGGTTGCAGGCGGGAGACCGCTATGTGGTGGACAACAGTTACCTGATCAAGGCCGATATCGAAAAATCCGGCGCATCTCACGACCACTAACCCAGGAGGCTATGATGATCAATGCCATCTTACGCCTCTCGGTAGAGCGGCGGTTCTTAATATTATCCTTCATTCTGGTGCTGGTCGGGGTGGGCCTATGGAGCTTCCAGCGCCTGCCCATCGATGCTGTGCCGGATATCACCAACGTCCAGGTGCAGATTAATACCGAAGCGCCGGGGTACTCGCCCCTGGAAGCGGAACAGCGCATCACATTCCCTGTGGAAACAGCTCTGTACGGCTTGCCTGACCTGTCTTACACACGCTCCTTGTCACGCTATGGTCTGTCCCAGGTCACCGTGGTATTCGAGGACGGCACGGATATCTATTTCGCCCGTAATCTGATTGATGAGCGGCTCAGTTCCATCAAGAATGCTCTGCCACCCGGCTTGGAACCTGAAATGGGACCCATCGCAACCGGCCTCGGTGAGATACTGATGTACACCGTGGAGGCCATGCCAGGCGCCACTCAGGCTGATGGCAGTCCTTTAGATGCCACGGCATTGCGAGAAATCCAGGATTGGATCATTAAACCCCAATTGGCCCAGGTGCCTGGGGTGATTGAACTCAACACCATTGGCGGCTATGACAAGCAATACCACGTTACGCCGTCGCCTCAGAAGCTGCTGGAATTCGGCGTCACCATGAATGATCTGGTGGCGGCGATGCGGGCCAACAACTCCAACCGTGGTGCGGGCTATATCGAACGCAATGGGCAACAGTTGCTGGTCCGCTCACCAGGGCAGCTGGCCTCAATCGCCGAGATTCAGGAAGTTGTCATTGCCAACCGCCACGGCGCACCCGTAACAGTCAGCGATGTAGCCGAGGTAGCGATTGGCAAGGAGCTGCGCACCGGAGCAGCGACCCGTGATGGCAAGGAAACGGTGATGGGCACGGCGATGATGCTGGTGGGGGAGAACTCCCGCTCCGTTGCGCTGGCTGTGGCCGAAAAACTGGAGGCCATAAAACCCTCACTGCCCGACGGGGTGAAGGTGGAGACGGTGTACGACCGCACGACGCTTGTGGATAAGGCTGTCGCCACAGTAGAGAAAAACTTGCTCGAAGGGGCGCTGCTGGTGATCGTGGTACTATTTTCGTTGCTGGGCAACCTGCGTGCCGCTTTAATCACCGCTGCGGTCATTCCCTTGTCCATGCTCGCCACCATTACTGGCATGGTGCAATCGGGTGTGTCGGCCAACTTGATGAGCCTGGGCGCGCTGGACTTCGGTTTGATCGTTGATGGCGCCGTTATTATCGTCGAGAACTGCATTCGGCGCTTATCCCAAGCTCAACACAACGGCCAATTGCCGTTACGAGAGCGACTTCAGTTGGTGTACGAGGCCACTAACGAAGTCATTCGCCCCAGTCTATTCGGTGTCGCCATCATTACCGTGGTGTACTTGCCGATATTTTCCCTCACCGGCGTTGAGGGCAAGATGTTCCACCCCATGGCGGCCACCGTGGTAATGGCGCTACTGTCCGCCATGGTGCTGTCACTGACCGTGGTTCCAGCCGCCGTGGCGGTGTTCCTGCGAGGCAAAATCAGTGAGAAGGAAGGTTCGGTGATCAGTGGCGCCAAGTCGCTGTACAAACCGGCTTTGCTTGTCGCGATGAAGTTTCGCTGGCTGGTGCTGGGTGGGGCGACCGCGTTGGTGGTTGTTTGTCTCTGGTTGGCGACCACCTTGGGGTCTGAATTTATTCCTGAGCTCGACGAAGGAGACATAGCGCTGCACGCTCTGCGCATTCCGGGTACGGGACTGGAGCAATCCATCGAGATGCAGGAGCAGCTGGAAGAACGGCTGAAGGTCTTTCCCGAGGTGGACAAGGTGTTCGCCAAAATCGGCACACCGGAAGTGGCGACCGATCCCATGCCCCCCAGCGTCGCGGATAATTTTGTCATCCTGAAGCCTCGCGACCAATGGCCAGATCCTGACAAAACCAAAGACGCATTAGTAGCGGAATTGGCTGAAGCGGTGGAAAGGCTCCCCGGCAACAAGTATGAATTCACCCAGCCCATTGAGATGCGCTTCAACGAATTGATCTCCGGGGTAAGGGCTGATTTAGGGATCAAAGTGTTTGGCGATGATCTGGATCAATTACTGGAGTCGGCCAACGAGATCCTCGAAGTTGTGGAGTCCATGGAAGGAGCGGCGGATGCCCGGGTCGAACAGGTCACAGGGCTCCCCATGTTGTCGGTCCATCCAAAGCGTATGGAGCTTTCGCGCTACGGTCTGAATGTTGAAGACGTACAAGCGCTGGTGGCGACCGGGATTGGTGGTGAAAACGCCGGATTGATTTACGAGGGTGACCGCCGCTTTGAGTTGGTGGTGCGATTGCCGGAAGGGATCAGACGGGATATCGACAGTCTGGCCTTTCTACCCATTCCCTTACCCGACGGCGATTATGTGCCGTTATCGGAAGTGGCCGACCTGGAACTGGCCCCGGCGCCCAACCAGATCAGCCGGGAAAACGGCAAGCGCCGGGTGGTGGTAACCGCCAACGTCCGGGACCGCGACTTGGGTGGATTTGTCGAGGAAGCACAAGCGCGTATCTCCGAAAACGTGGATCTCCCTGCTGGATACTGGCTCGATTACGGCGGCACCTTCGAGCAGCTGGAGTCCGCCAGTCAGCGGCTTGCCATCGTGGTGCCAGTAACGCTCGCCATCATTCTGGCGTTGCTGGTAATGGCCTTTGGTACCCTCAAGGATGCCCTCATTATCTTCACTGGCGTCCCACTGGCTTTAACAGGCGGGGTCCTGTCTCTGTGGCTACGGGATATGCCCTTGTCGATCTCCGCAGGCGTGGGCTTTATAGCCCTCTCAGGGGTCGCGGTGCTCAATGGACTGGTGATGATCGCCTTTATCCGCGACCTGTGGCACGAGCAGGGTGATTTGATAAAGGCCATTGTCGACGGCGCTCTGGTCCGCCTGCGGCCAGTCTTGATGACGGCTCTGGTGGCAAGCCTCGGCTTTGTGCCCATGGCGCTCAACACCGGTACCGGCGCGGAAGTGCAGCGCCCGCTGGCGACAGTGGTGATCGGGGGAATTATTTCCTCAACCTTGTTGACGCTGTTCGTGCTGCCGGTGCTGTATGCACTATTGCATCGCAAAGAATCGGAAACCTAGCGAACCAGCAGGCTCCGGGTACGCCTGGAGCGTGTTTCCGCAACGAAACCCTGACGGGCGCAACACAACGGTGGGCGCGCCCGCCACTCAATCCCATAATCACACGCGGTTTCAACACATAGTGCTTATTGCCTCGTCGATATTGCTACTTGGAACCAGAAATTGTAGAGCGATGAGCATAAAACCGATTGACGCTCGGTTTTATGCTCATTACTGTTCAGATCACTGCATCGCTGGATTAGCACCTTGCCAATGAAAAAACACACCCCACCAGCATCACACTCCGTCCCCGCGCTGGGAGAACTCGAACTGACTGTCCTGAATCTGCTCTGGGAAAATCCCGGCCTGTCACCGAAGTCTGTGCACGCCGTGATTGGTGCGGAGCGGGGGATTTCCGTCAATACGGTGCAGTCGACCCTGGATCGCCTCTACAAGAAACAGCTCCTTGCCCGAGAGAAGCAGGGTTACGCCTATCACTACACGGCGGTTGTTGAGCGGGACAGTCTCATTGCCAACATAATCAGTGATGTGATGGGCCGGTTTCAGCTTGATGGCGCAGCCTCTATCTCGGCTTTTGTGCAGGCCACAGACTCCCTGGCGGATGAGGATCTGGCGCGCCTGGAAGAGGAGATTCGTGCACGCCGGGCGCAGTCCGAGGGCAAGCAATGACCGCCATGGTGCTGCTTGATACCGTCTTCCCTGCTGCCATGCTTGGCTGGTTGCTCAGCCAGGTTCTCGGTGCAGTAACCGCAAAGTGGCTTACACCGGCACGCATCGCTCCCCGTATACGCCAACAGCGAGTCCTGATTGCGGCGTTGTCCGCTGTCTTGCTGCCGCTGGTGATGATGGCGGCCATCCTGGCGGCGAACCTGTTTCCGTCCGCGGACTGGATGGCCAGCCATTGTGGCACCCATAGCCATGACCATATTCATGCCTGTCTGAATTTTGCCAAACAGGGCGCACTGCCGGTTTGGCAGGCTGCCGTTGCCGTGTTGGCGCTCGTTATGGTCATGGGGTCCCTGGTCCGTACGCGGGTAACGGAACGGCGGTTGCAGCGGCGGTTGCAGGCACTGATAAAACTGTCCAACGGGCAGGGCAGATTCCGTCGCCTGCACGACACGCGGGCAGTTGCGCTGGCGGTGGGTGGCGGCGAGCCAGCGGTTCTCCTTTCCTCCGGCTTGCTTAACAGCCTGAACCCTCACCAGCGACGCATTGTGCTCGCCCACGAAAGTGCCCATTTGCGCCACGGCGACCCGCGCCGTAATCGTCTGGTGGTGCTGCTTCTGGCGCTTTTTATTCCGCCGTTGGCAAAGCGTCTGCGGGCGGTGTGGGAGAATGCGCTGGAAGAAGCGGCTGACGATGCCGTTGCCCAACGCTTCAATCGATTCGACGTGGCAGAAACGCTGCTGCGGGTACTGAGTCTGCAGCAACTTCACATGAAAGGGGCACAGTCAGTAAACAGCGGAGACACCCAGGCCCGCATCCAGCGCCTGATCACGCCCCATCAAGTACATCCCGTGTCAGGCCGTTTGTTTGAGTGGGCATGCCTGATGGTACTGCCTGTCATGCTGGTTGCGGTGCTGGTTCAGCACCATGCCATCGAGACACTGCTGAGCTGGCTGGGAGCCTGAGATGCGAATCATACCGCTGCTGGCTATTAGTACCGCCGGGCTGCTGCTGGCTTTCTCAACACAGGCGCTGGCCTTGAACGAGGGGGATGCCGTCAAGCAGGCATTACGTAACAGCACCTTTCAGCAAATCCTGTCCGCCAGAGAGCAACAAGCGCAAGGGGAAAGCCGCGCCACTGGCCGCTGGTTCAACCCGGAGATCAGCTATGAGCGCGAAAGTCTGGATGTGCCCGGTGGGGAAAGCCGCGAAACCACCTTGTCGCTGAGTCAGCGCTTTAATCTGGCGGGTATCAAACGCCTGGAACGCTCGGCAGCGCGCCACCATGTGGATGCCGAGGCCGCCCGGAACACCCTGTTAAAACGCGAAAGGGTGGCGCAAACCCGAGCGGCATTTTATCAGGCGCTGATGGCGGAACAGCACTATGCCCGGCTTGATGCGCTGTATAACGACTTGAATCAACTCAGTACCTCTATTCAGGCCCGTGCTGAAGCCGGGGATGCCTCACGCTATGACGCCATGCGCATCGCCCGGGAAGTGGCCATTTATGCGGGCCGTCGCTTGCAGCTTGGCAGTCATCTTCAGGCGGAAAAGGGCCGCCTTGAAGTGCTGACTGGTGCGGATGCTTCCACTCTGGAAGGCGCGCTTTTACCGCGAAACGACGTTACTCCTTCAGAAGAAGCCGATCTGGCGTTACACCCCTTGATTGCCGCCTACGATGCCCAAGTAAGCCGCGCCAGTACCCAGGCCACGGCGGCGGGTCGCCAGCGCTGGCCTGACATGACATTGAGCCTGGGCCGCAAGGACGTGGATGAGCCGGGCTTCGAAACGGACGGCCATGTGGTGGCATTGGGCATGGAGCTGCCCATCGGCAGTAATGGCAAGCACCAGGCGGCGGCAAGCCGTTCCAGGGCCGACTTGCTGGAGGCGGAACGCCAACTTGCGGTTCAGCAATTGCAGGCAGAGCACACTGCGTATATCGAGCAGTTCCAGGCAAATAAACGCGCCAGTGAAACCCTGGCTCGCCATGGCGGTGACAGTGATGCCAGCGAGGAGGGCGCCTTGGTGACCACTGCCCGCGCTGCCTACAACGCCGGTGAAATCAGCATCATGGCACTGCTGGATGCCTACCGCGCGGATTATGAATTACAGGAACGCAGGCTGGAGCACGCTCTGGCTGCACGACAGGCTTACATCCAATGGCAACAACTGACGGGGAAATAACCATGCAAAAAATCAACGGCATCTGGCGTCCGGTAGTGCTGGCTGGCCTGTTCGCGGTACTGGCCGCCTGTGGGCAGGACCATGACGGCGATCATGGCCACGCCCACGAAGGCGATGCAGCCCATGCCCATGACGGAGAACATGCCCACGATAGCGCGCCGGAAACTGAAGCGTTCTATCCGGGAGAAGACGCAGCCTCCACAGACACAGCTTCCGATGAGCAAACCAGCGATGCCACCGCTTCCGAAGAGACCATGGAAGAGAGCCCGCAAACCGATGACCACGGTCACGCCCATGGCGACGACGAACCCCATGCGCACTAAGTCCTGTGTTCTTGGCATCCTGATGCTGGCGCTGGTGGGCTGCGACAGCCCCCAGCCCGGCAACAGTGATGCAGGGCATCGTGCCGAGCTCTCCTATACCCACTACACCGACGCCAGCGAATTGTTCGTTGAATTCCCGGCCCTGGTGGCAGGCCAGCCCTCCCGGTTTATTGCTCACTTTACGCGCCTGCCGGATCACAAGCCGGTGACCGAGGGCAGGGTGGATGTGGTGCTGCGCCGGGATGGTGACATCATGGCCGGCTTCCGGGTCAGCAGCCCCACCCGGGACGGGCTTTTTACGCCGGTGGTGACGCCCAAATCGGCAGGTGATTTCGATCTTGCCGTGGTACTCCATACCGGCAACGGCAAGGTCACCCACGAGCTGGGGCCGGTGACGGTATTTGCCGATGAGGCGGCGGTGAGCGTCAACCAGGCTGCCGTGGAAGGGGAAATCAGTTTCCAGAAAGAGCAGCAGTGGCAATCGGATTTTGCCTCTGTACCCGCCAAGCCCCGACCCATGAGACCGTCGGCGCCCGGTTTTGCCACGGTCATGGCGCCTGCCGATGGCGGGGCGGATATTCCTGCCCCCGGCGATGGCTATTTTTCCAGCCAGGGTCTGGCCAAGGCCGGGCAACAGGTGGAAGCCGGAGAGACGTTGGGTTACCTGATTCCCCGTCTCGGTACCGGTGCCGACCTGGGGGAATCCCGGGTTGCCTTTGAGCGGGCTCGCAGCGCATTGGCGCTGGCAAAGACCGACGTTCAACGGTTAACGCCGCTGTTTGAACAAGGCGCGATCCCTCGCCGTCGCCTGGACGAGGCGCAGCAAAGCCTGCGGGTCGCTCAGGCAGAATTCCAGGCGGCACAGTCCCGTTTGACACAGACACAGACGGGCGCCGAGGCATCCGGGCTGGCGCTGCGCGCCCCGGTGTCCGGCGAAGTCATTGATGTGCAGGCCCGGCCCGGGGCCTTCGTGCGCGCCGGCGAACGGGTCTTCCGCATTGCCACACCCACACGGCGTTGGCTGCAGGTGCGGGTGCCGGAGCATTATGCCGCCCAGCTCCATGCCACTAGCGGCGCCTGGTTTGACCACCCGGTAACGGGAACACAGATTCTGGACGGTACCACCGGTGCCCGTGTGGTGCAGGTCAGTGCGTCGGTGGAACCGAAAAGCCGCACGGCCTCGGTGACTCTGGAATACCCGAGAGAAGCCGGGCCGGATCTGGTCGGCAGCCGGTTTGCTGCCCATCTCTTCACCCGCCCCGCAGAGCCGCGGCTGGCAGTGCCCCGCAGTGCCCTGGTGGACGATGGCGGCCGCCAGGTGGTGTTCGTCCACAGTGGCGGCGAAACTTTCGCCCGGCGGGAAGTGCAAACCGGCATCGTCGATGGTGACTGGATAGAAATCGTTTCCGGGCTGAGTGCCGGGGAGCGGGTTGTCTCCCAGGGTGCCTGGTCCGTTCGTCTGGCTGCCAGTGGTGGTGACGACATCGGCCACGGTCACGCCCACTAAGCCCTTACCGCCCCAGGATTGCTCATGATAGATCAGATAATTCGCTGGTCGCTGCACAACCGTTTGCTGGTGCTGGCGACATCCCTTGGCCTGCTGTTGTGGGGTGGCTGGGCGGCGCTGAAAACGCCCATTGATGTGTTCCCGGATCTCACTGCCCCCTCGGTGACCATTGTGGCGGAAGCCCATGGCATGCCGCCGGAGGATGTGGAAGCGCTGGTTACCATCCCCATCGAGAGCGCCATGAACGGCGCGGTTGGGGTACGCCGGGTGCGCTCCAATACCGGTGTGGGCAACAGCGTGGTGATTGTCGAATTCGAGTGGGGCACAGACATCTATCTGGCCCGCCAGATCGTCTCCGAAAAACTGCAGGGGGCCATGTCCAGCCTGCCACCGGACCTGCCACCGCCCCAGCTGGCTCCGGTATCCTCGGTGATGGGTGAAATCCTGTTTATTGCCCTGCATTCGTCTGTCCATGACGAAATGACCCTGAAAACCGCCGCCGACTGGACCATTCGCCGCCGCCTGCTGGCCGTGCCCGGGGTTGCCAAGGTGATTCCCTTTGGCGGGGAAACCCGCCAATTCCAGGTGATCGCCAATCCCGAGCGGCTGGCGGCTTACGAGGTCACCCTTACCGAGCTGGCCGATGCGGTACGTGACGCCAGCCGCAATGCGGCGGCGGGTTTCATCACCCACAACAACCAGGAATTTCTTATCCAGGGACTGGGCCGGGCTCGGGACCTGGAGGCGGTAGGGGCGTCGGTGGTCACACGCCGTGATGGCATGCCGGTGCTGGTCCGGGACCTGGCCCAGGTCAGCATTGGCCCGGCGCCGCGCCGGGGCACGGCAGCCTATAACGGGGATGCCGCGGTGGTCATCGGCATTCAGAAACAGCCCAACGCCAACACCCTGGCGCTGACCGGGAAGCTCGATACCGTACTGGCAGACCTGCAGGACTCCCTGCCGGATGGCATGGTGATCGAGACCCGGGTGTTCCGTCAGGCCGATTTCATCAATACGGCCGTGTCCAACCTCAGCAAGGCGCTACGTGACGGGGCCATCCTGGTGGTGGTGATCATGTTTGCCTTCCTGCTGAGCGGCAGGGCCACCGCCATTGCCTTGCTGGCGATCCCGCTGTCATTGCTGGTGGCGATCCTGGTGATCCGCTGGATGGGCGGCACCATCAACACCATGACCCTGGGCGGCATGGCCATCGCCCTGGGGGCGCTGGTGGATGACGCCATCATCGTGGTGGAAAACATCATTCGCCGACTGCGCGAGAACAAACAGGCCGGCACTGACCGGGACCGGGCCCTGCAGGTGATTTTCAAGGCCACCCGGGAAATCGAAGGCTCCATAGTCTTCGCTACCCTGATCATCATTCTGGTGTTCCTGCCGATCTTCTTCCTGGCCGGGGTGGAAGGGCGTCTGCTGGCGCCCCTGGGCCTTGCGTATGTGGTCGCCCTGGGCGCCTCTTTGCTGGTGGCGCTGACCGTGACGCCGGTGCTATGTCTGTTCTGGCTACCCGGTTCCAAGGCCATCGATAGCGGCCATGACACCCGCTTTATCATCTGGCTGAAAGCCCACTATCGAAGCTGGCTGGACAAGGCGCTTGGCAGCCCGAAGTCAGTGCTCGGCGGCGCTGTCATCTTGCTGGTGGTGTCGCTGGGCTCGCTGGCCTTTGCCGGCCGTGCCTTTCTGCCGGCCTTCAACGAAGGCAGCCTGACGGTCAGCGCCGTGACCCTGCCCGGCACCTCCCTGGCAATGTCCGACCAGATCGGCAGCCGGGTGGAGAAAATCCTGCTGGCCCAGCCCGAGGTACGCACCACGGCGCGCAGGACGGGCAGGGCAGAGCTGGACCCCCATGCCCAGCAGGTGTTTGCGTCAGAAATCGAGGCCTCGCTGGTCATGGGCGAGCGCAGCAAGGAAGCCCTGCTTGAGGCGCTACGCCACGATTTCTCCGCCATCCGCGGCGTCAATATTGTCATTGGCCAGCCCATTTCCCACCGGATCGATCACATGCTGTCCGGTACCCGCGCCAATATCGCCATCAAGCTGTTCGGCGAGGACCTGTATGAATTGCGCCGTCTGGGCAAGCAAACCGAGGCACTGGTGAAACAGGTGCCCGGGGCGGTGGATGTGGCCATGGATCAGCAAAGTGAGATTCCCTTTGTGACGGTGCGTTTTGATCGGGCTGCCATGGCTAACTATGGCGTTACCGCCGCCGAAGCGGCGGAATTGCTGGAGGGCGCCTTTACCGGCATTACCGTCGGCCAGATTCGCGAAGGGCTGGCCAGTTTTGATCTGGTCGTCATGCTGCCCGAATCGGCGGGCAAGGATATCGATTCGTTGCGGCAAACCCTGATCAACCTGCCGGATGGCTCCGTGCTGCCGTTTGAAGCGCTGGCAGAGATTCGGCAGAGCAGGGGAGCCAACACCATCAGCCGTGAAAACGTGCAACGGAACCTGGTGGTCATGGCCAATGTGGCCGAGCGCGACCTGATCAGCGTGGTGGAGGATATCCGTGTGATTCTGGACGAGCAACTGGAATTGCCCACCGGCTACCATCTGGACTTCGGGGGGCAGTTTGAAAGTGCCCAGGCGGCCAATACCCGCCTGATGCTCCTTGGAGCCGTGGTGATCGCCGGCATTTTCTTGCTGCTGATGACGGCATTTGGCTCTGCCAGGGATGCCGGCCTGGTGATGATCAACCTGCCCCTGGCGCTGATTGGCGGTGTCGTGGGGGTCTGGCTGACGGAAGGCATTATCAATATTGCGGTGGTGATCGGCTTTATCACCCTGTTTGGTATCGCCACCCGCAACGGGGTCATCCTGATCGACCACATCCGCCGGCTGATGAGCGAGCACAAGCTGGACCTGGAAAAGGCCATCCGTCAGGGCGCTGAAGAACGCCTGGTACCCATCCTGATGACCGCACTGGCCACGGCACTGGCCCTGGTGCCGCTGGCCATGGCCGGCGGTGAGCCCGGCAGCGAAATCCAGGCGCCCATGGCGGTGGTGATTCTCTGGGGGCTGATCAGCTCGACTGCACTGAATATGCTGGTGGTGCCGGTAGCCTATCGATGGCTGGGGGAACGCCCTGGTTAAGTCTGGTGCTACCAGAGCTCGATACCGAAAGGCCGGACCAGTAGTCCGAGTACCACAAAGCAGCCAATCGTGAGTAGCACACTGCAGCCCATGGAAATGAGAAATCCCCAGCGATCCAACATGAACGGAAACAGGGCGAACATGGGTAGTGTCGGGATGACGTACCAGAAGGTGTACCAGGCGTGATTGCCGATTTTCTCCTCGGGCTGGTTTCCCATGTAGAGCCAGAACATGGCAAGCAGGGTTACTAGTGGCAAGGCGCCGATCAGGGCGCCCAGTCGGTCGCTGTGCCGGGCGACTTCCGAGATCAGCACGACTAATGCAGCAGTGATCAGGTATTTGAGGTAGAGGGGCATCCGGATCTCCTTGCTTCTATGTCATGGTCTTAGGGGTTCCGGGAAATTCCCGCAAAATATAACACAGCCCTCTGACATGATAATTCTGGTGCCATTTCCGTCCATGTAGATCAAAATATAGACACTTTCACCGCTTTTTACCCACGCCTTACCTTCCATATCAGCCATTCATTGATAGACTCAACCTTCCGCAACAACAGGGATAACAACGGGATTACCGGAATGGGACCAAAAGAAAGCCGGCGGCTGAATATTCTCACTCAGGCAGAGATTGATGCCTTCTCGGCCATCCCCACCCTCAGCGATGCCGAGAAAGACCACTATTTTCACCTCAACGATGAAGAATCCAGTGTGTTCACGGGACGTGAGTCATTTGCGATAAAGGCAGTTTTCATCCTGTTCTTTGGTTACTTCAAGTTTCGACCTATGGTGGTCAGCCCAACTGCGGACGACGCCCGTGACGACTTCCTGCACATCTGTAATACCCACTTCCCAGGCGAAGATCTTGAGCTCGTATTACCCAGCCCAATGCAGAAGAGCCGGATGTACGACAAGATCTTCAACGCTTGCGGTACACGCAGATTCACCCCGGCCTTCCGCGAGAGGCTCTTAAAAAAGGCCGTGGAGCACGTTCGCATTGATATTGATCGCAGAGCGATCTTTGACGCCTTGATGACGTTCGTGTACTTCCATGAGACGGAAATCCCCAAGTACTACGTCTTCCAAGCCATTGTATCGGAAGCTATCCGTACCGAAGAAATGCGCGTTAGCGAAATTCTTAATAAGGCCATTACACCCCGTATTGAACAATCAATCGACGACTTGCTAAACGATGAACATACTCAATCGGCCCTTAGCCACGTCAAGAAACTGCCCCGGACATTCTCCCGTAGCGACTTCAGGCCTGAACTCTTGGCATTCGATAAAATTTATCCAGCCTATGCGGATTTACGGCACGTGGTTGAGCTTCTCAATGTCTCCAAAGGCAACATCAGCCATTATGCCTCGCTCGTTGAGCATTTTTCCGTCTCGCGGCTCAAGCAGGTAAGCCTGGAGCGCCGGCGGATTTATCTCGTGTGCTATCTCTATCACCGCTTCCAGCTGATCAATGACAACTTCTATCAAGCCTTTATATTCACCGTCCGAAAGATCGCCACCGATGCGAAAGCTTATGCCAGTAAGCGCATTCTCTCCGAGCGGCATGCCATCGAGGCCAAGCTCGGTGATGCGGCAGATGTGGTCGATTTGTTTGTTGAGGATGTAGGCCCCGAAGACCCGCCTTTATCCGTCGTCCAACAGCGGGCCTACAAAAGGATCTCTCGGCAGGAGCTCGCAGAAGTTTCCCAGTTCATGAGAACTCTATCGATCGATCAGAAACGATTTGAATGGGAGTACATTGACAAACAAAAACGTCAGGTCAAAGGGTTTCTCAGGCAGCTATTCATGGCGCTGGAATTTATTGACTCGACGGACTCCCCCAGCTTCATGAACCTTGTCAACTCGCTTCATGATGACATTGTCGGTCATGGTGACCTACAGTCTATTGATCGGCGTAGCCTGACCAAAGCGGTTCGACCCTACTTGCTTGATGATCATGGGCGTCCCATTGCGCATCGGGTGGAATTCTACATCTATCAGGGAATACAGCGACGCCTTGATAAGTGCCAGTGGTATGTTGAGAACAGCTCACGCTACGACCCTTTTGAGCAGGATCTGATTGATCCGCAGAATTGGGAGAGCGAGAAGGATCAATATATCGAAGCAGTCAACCTGCAAGCGCTGACGATACCGCCCGCTATCCTTCTACA